>ERZ1673743.573-NODE-573-length-53933-cov-10.625877_pt1 | contig 53933 bp, 44 predicted proteins | sample MGYA00580197_ERZ1673743 | MGnify/ENA primary metagenome ERZ1673743 (study PRJEB41218, sample SAMN15661795) | gut metagenome | host: Homo sapiens | place: Canada: London | collected 2015-08-20/2019-03-30 | study: EMG produced TPA metagenomics assembly of...
TTACAAAAAAAAGACAAATAAGTAAAATTTTTACCTATTTGTCAACAGTCTGAAAAGAATAGTTAATTCTATTCTTTTTTCATTAATTTAATTATTCCTAAAGTCGTTAAAACTAAAGCAATTATGACTAAAATATTATTTCTAGTATAGTTATTATTTTCAAAATACTTAATAATCTCTTCACCATTTTTTATACCGCTTAGTAAAACATCTACTTGTTTTTCATTTTTTGTTTTATAGTAATCAAAAGATGCACCATTTTGTTTTGCAAGTACGCTTAAACTCGAATCAACATTATATGTATAAGATATTCTTATATTTCCAACTTCTGGAGATTCAATATTTTTAGCATCAGTTATATAATCTCCTACAATGCTAAATCCTTTAGGAAGTTTCTTTTTATTAACATTAGGAGTAAGCTTTGTTTTAACACTTAATTGTTTAAGTTCATTTTCACCTAAGGTAAATGCCCCAAGTTTAACTTGATTATTATAAATTGTTTTTGATTCATAAGATATCTTCTTTGGATTTATATATCTATCTTGAAATCTAAATTTTGAAGAGTCTATTAATTCATCTGACCATTTTTTTCTATAAGTATATGAGGTTTGTCCGTTTTCAGTTGTTTGTTCTTCTGTCCAAACAAATACTTCAACTTTTCTTTTTAAAACAGCAGAAGGAATAGATACATTAAAATCTTCATCGGTTAACTCCTCTTGAAGAAGTGTAATCTCACCATTTGTAGCAACCAATTTGCCATTATTTTCTTCTTTCACTTCCGTTGATGAAACATTTTCATAATTATTGTAAAGTTCAGTGGCTATCTTATTGTCATTGTTATTAAAAATGACTGTCATAACAAATACCCCTATTGCCAAAATTATCAAACAAAATCCTTTAAGTTTATTACTCATATTATCACATCCAAACTTATTATAGCATAAATCAAAGAAAAAAAGTGACTATTTGTCACCTTTACTATCCATTATGATTGTTATTGGACCATCATTTAAGATTGATACTTGCATATCAGCACCAAACTTACCGGTTTCTACTGGAACACGCTCACTTAAAATTCTATTGAATTCATTATATAAAACTATAGCTTGTTCACCTTTCATCGCTTTTATATAGCTTGGTCGATTTCCTTTTTTAGTTTCAGCAAGTAAAGTGAACTGAGAAATTGAAAGTACACTTCCACCAACATCCAAGATTGACTTATTCATAACTCCAGTTTCATCATCAAAAATTCGTAAATTTAAAACTTTACCAGCTAATTTTTGGACATCTTCTAAGGTGTCATCAACACTTATTCCAACAAGTATCATAAGTCCATATTCAATTTTCCCAATAGTTTCATTTTCAACTGTCACACTAGATTTTTTGCTACGCATCACAACTAACTTCATATTAATACCTGCTTATGCTTGTAACAAATTTTAAAGTTCTTAAATCTTCTATAAAGTTATCAAGATCAGCTTTGTTTTTTACTTTTAAAATTAAATCATAGCAAACTTTTCCACCTTTATTAACTTCATTTATACTATTAATATTTATCCCTCTAACCGTGGATTTAGTTACGATATCAAGTATATTATTTTGAACTCCATTGGTATATACGGTTATCTTTGAAATATAATATTTGTTTTCATCATTTCTATTTTCATTCCAATAAACATCAATCAATCTTTCATTTAAATCTTTAACATTTACGCAATCCTTTTTATGAACCGTTATTCCTTGTCCTTTAGTGATATATCCTATAATTTCATCACCAAATACTGGTTTACAACAACTTGCAAGATTAACAAGAATATCATCGCATCCTGAAACCACAATATCATTTTTATGATTTACCTTAGGAAGTGTGCTTGAATTCATTACCTTATCCAAAAGAACATCTTGAACATTCTTTTTATCATTGTACATTAAATCTACAATATAACTTGGTGTATATCTTAAAGCTCCAATATTTAATAATACTTCATCAAAATTAGTAACTTTTAAATCACTTACAAGTTTATTTATATGTTCATCATCCAACGCTGATGATACAGTGATATGTTGCCTTTTTAATTCTTTTTCTAGCAAGTTTCTACCACGTTCAATATATTCTTCACGATCTTTTTTAGAGAAGAAAGCTTTAATTTTAGCTTTAGCTTGAGTTGTTTTTACAAAATTTAACCAATCCTTATTTGGTTCACTTTGAGCATTTGTCATGATTTTAACTATATCATTATCTTGAAGATGGTAATCTAATGGTACAATTGTATCGTTTACAATTGCTCCAATCGTTGTATCTCCAACTCTTGAATGAATTCTATAAGCAAAATCCACTGGGCAAGAGCCTTCAGGAAGTTCAACAACATCTCCTTTTGGAGTATAAACATATATTGAAGTGCTTAAAAGTTCACTCATGTTTTGAGCAAAAGTATCATCATCAGTTATATCATTCGAGTTAGCTTCAATTATATTTCTAAACATTTGTAGTTTTTGTTCCATAACATTTTGAATTTGTTTAGAATGCTCTTTATATGACCAGTGTGATGCCACACCATGTTCTGCAATTTCATTCATTTCTTTTGTTCTAACTTGAACTTCTACAGGAAATCCTTCTGGGCCAAAAACACCGGTATGTAATGATTGATAAGAGTTTCCCTTTGGCATCGAAATATAATCTTTAAAACGTTTAGGAATTGGTCTATAAAGCGAATGAATTAAACCAATAATTAAATAACATTCACTTTCTTCCTCACAAATAATTCTAAGTCCAATGATATCATATATTTCACTCATCTTTTTACCCTTAGATAATTTGTTATATATTGAAGAATTACTCTTTACCCTACCCTTTATCTCAAAGCTTATATTGTTTTGTTTTAACTCTTCAATAATAGTTTCTTTTGTTTCTTCTAATATCTCATTTAGCTTTTCACGACTAGCTGGTAAAGATTCTTCAACACTTTTATAATCTTCATTTTTTAAAACTCTAAAACATATATCCTCAAGTTCAGTTTTTAATTGATTTATTCCCAATCTATGAGCAATTGGAATAAGTACATTTTGAGTTTCTATTGCTTTAAGTCTTTGCTTTTCCTTTGAAAACGGATAAATCGTACGCATATTATGAACACGACCAGCAAGTTTAATTATTAAAACTCGCACATCCTCTGATAGAGCAACAAGCACTTTTCTTAAATAAAGAGAAGTAGATTCAGATTCATCAGTAAGTTTTAATCTATTAACTTTCATTAAAGATGAAACAATATGCATAACTTCTTCTCCAAATAGACTTTCTATTTCTTCCAATGAAGATGGTCCATTATCTATCGTTTCATGAACAAGTGCGGAAATTATAGTTGTTGAATCAACATTTAAAGAAGCACATATCAAAGCAACATTTAAAGGATGGGTAATAAACTCCTCATTATTTTTACGCATTTTACCCTTATGACACTTATAAGCAAATTCATAAGCGCGTTTAATGTTTTCGATTTCTTCATCACTATAACCGTTTTCTTCACATTTTTTTAAAAGTTCTTCGTATAATTTTTCCATATTTATTCACCTTGCAAATTATTTATTTTTTGTACTACATAGTTTTCATATTCTTGATTATCAGTATTTAAAATATCATCAACTATACCAGCTAAAGTTAAAGATGTCGCATTCTTCCATTTTTTATTTTTATTATAATTCCAAATATCTTCTTCTTTAACTATTTTTATACCAGCCGAAATGAGTTCATGTCTTTTTGTTTTCAAAGCTGGTAACACTTTATTATATAAATCCCTTTGAGTATTAATTTTCTTTTCCATATTTTCTCCTTTAATAATTAAGAATATTTTTTCATATATTATTATATAATATTTTGGTTTAAATTTAAAGGAGGATGTTATGAAAAATACATTCATCAAATCAACCGTTATTCTACTCGTTGGCACCCTTGTTACAAAACTTCTAGGCTTCTTTATTAAAATAATATTCACAAGAATTATTAAAGACGGAATTAATTTATATTCTTTAATTATGCCAAGTTATTCACTTATTATCGCAATAACTCAACTAGGTCTTCCTTATGCTATAAGTGTTATCATGGCTAGAAATAATTATCGAGGAATACGTATTTTTGCATCAGTAATCCCAATTGCTCTTTTATTTAACATAGTTATGATCGGAATAATTTTTGCTTTTTCTCCATTTTTAGCTAATAATTTATTAAAAAATCCTAATCTATATTATCCCTTAATATCAATTTCATTTGTCATTCCCTTTACAACCATTTCCGGAATAATAAAAGGTTACTATTTTGGAAAGCAAAACATGCTACCGAATGCTATATCAAGTATATTTGAACAACTTGCAAGATTAATTCTACTTCTTTTAATAGTTCCTTACCTTATGAATATTTCAACCACCCATGCCGTTACTGGTTACATAATAATATCTGCCATATGTGAACTTGTACAGATTATTGTATATCTTTTCTTTGCTCCTAAAAACGCTCATTTTACCATGTCAGATGTTTTACCGGATAAGCACATTGCATATGATGTATTTAGCATCTCTATACCATCAGTTTCTTCAAGATTAATTGGTAATATCTGTTACTTTTTAGAACCAATAATCTTAACGAACATGCTCTTATTCGTAGGTTATTCTTCAAATTTTATCGAAAGTGAATATGCCATATATAATGCATACGTTATTCCGATACTAACTATGCCATCATTTTTTACTCTTGCACTAAATACAACATTAATACCAGAAGTATCAAAACATTATAATGATAAAATATATATTAAAAGAAGATTAAGACAAAGTATGATTATTTCATTTTTAATCGGAGCTTTATTTTGTACATTTGTGTTTTTCAAAGGAAATTTTGTTTTAAGTCTTGTATATAATACAAATAAAGGTTATGACTACATTCATTTACTTTCAATATTTTTCCCAATTTTCTATTTAGAAGGCCCTTTAGTTAGTACTTTACAAGGTCTAAATTATTCAGCATACACCATGAAAGTAACTCTTATAAGTTCCATTTTTAAAACTATAATTATGATTGTTACATGTCTTTTAAGTATTGGTATTTATCCATTAATAATATCTGAAATTGTAAGCATTTTATGTGTTGTATATCTAAATAGTAGTAAATTAAGAAGTCTAAATTATTTATAAAAAAAAGAGGATTAACCCTCTTTAATGATATCAATTGCTTTACGCATTTTCAAATCGTATCTGATTCCGTCTTCTCCACCAACGTATTTTAAGAATTCATCTCTTTCAATACCATACTTTTCACAAGCATCTTTAATTTCTTTTTCAACAGATTCTTCATCAACTTCAATTTTCTTTTCATCAACGATAGCTTCAAGTAAATATCTAGTTTTAATTCTAGCTATAGCTTGAGGTTTCATCATAGATTTCATATCTTCAAGTTTAGTACCTGTCATAGATAAATATTGTTCTAAACTAACACCTTGCATGCTTAATTCTTGTCTATATTGTTGAATCATTCTTTCTACTTCAGAATCAATTATTTCATTATTGATTTCTACTTTCATATTATCAGTTGCGATATGTAATAGTTCATCAATATATTTGTCATCAGCTTCATGATTTTTTCTATCTTCAAGTTCTTTTTTAACATGACTTTCTAAAGTTTCTTTAGAATCAACGCCTTCAATACCTAGATCTTCAAAGAAGTCTTTATTCATTTCAGGCATAACTCTTTCTTTAATCTCTCTTACTGTAACTTTGAATAATACATCCTTGTTTTTAAGTTCTTCAGTGTAGTTTTCTGGGAATTTTAAATTTAATTCGCGAGTTTCTCCAATACTAGCACCAATAAGTCCACTTTCAAATCCTGGAATAAATGTATTTGAACCAATTTCTAGTGGATAATTAGCTCCAGTTCCTCCTTCAAGTTTCTTGCCATCAACAAATCCTTCAAAGTCAATTACGGCTGTATTTCCTTCTTCAACAGTACCGTTTTCTTTAATAACGACTTCAGCCATATGTTCTTTTATATGATCGATTTCATGTTCAATTTCTTCTTTTTCTACCTTAACCTCTTCGCGTTTAACACCAAGTTTAGTATAAGCTCCTAGAGTAACTTCTGGTTTAGATATAAATGTAAATTCAATTTCACATTTATCTTTATCAACGGATACAACATTTACACTTGGTTCACAAGCAAGTTCAATATCAGCTTCTTTTAAAGCACTTTCATATCTTTCATTAACTGCTATATCACATGCATCCATAAAAAGGGATTCTATTCCTACTTTTTTAATATAAACTTCTTTAGAAACAGCACCTTTTCTAAATCCATCTACTTTTATATCTTTTTTCTTTTTTGAGAATGCTTTATCTATGCATTTTTCCCAATCTTCACCTTCAACAGTGATTTTTACTACTTTAACATTCTTCATAGTATTCTTCCTTTCATTTACTTTAAATATTATATATTATATAACTTTCAAAATCAAGTTAAATAAAAGAAAGGAGCCTAAAGACTTCTTCCTCTATTCATCTCATAATCAAGTTCTTCATTATATCTTAAAATAGCTTTTTTTCTCTTTAATTCTGCATCCAAATAATATAATTTGTTTAGATATTCTTTATATTTTTCTAAAGTTACATGCTTCTTATATTCAAGTTCAACAATACTTTTTAATCGTGCAACTTCATTCAATAACATAGAAACTGTATCATCGTCGTCATCTTCACTTGTTACATATTTATAGATACTTTTTGTCATCTTATCAAAATCTTTATCAAATTCAAAAAGTATAACGTCAATTAAATACTTATAACGAATATCCACTCCGTTATCATTAATAATTGATTTAAACTTAGGATAATATTTAAAACCATCAGAATCATATTCAAAATAGTCTATTGTCCCTTTTATTTTCTTTTTAGATACAACAAATGATACCATTTTCAGGTCCCTCCTTACTTATTTAACAAGTCTGGTCTACGTTCTTGTGTTTTTTTAAGTGCTGCTTCTTTTCTCCAATTGTCAATCAACACATGATTTCCATTCATCAATACTTCAGGTACTTCATGCCCATCATACACGCTTGGACGAGTATATACCGGATAATCAAGCAGACTGTTATTAAATGATTCATTACTACTGGATTCATCTTTTATAACTCCTGGAATAAGTCTAATGATTGCATCACTCATGGCCATAGTTGGTATTTCTCCACCAGTCAATATAAAATCACCGATCGAAAGCTCCATATCAACATAGTTTAAAATTCTCTCATCTATGCCTTCGTAATGCCCACATACAAAAATTAAATGTTTCTTTTTGCTCAAATCATAAGATATTTTTTGGTTAAATGTAGATCCCGCGGGGCTCATTAATATTACAATCGATTCATCAGTTTTAACTGAATTTATAGCATCAACCACAACATCTACTCGCATAACCATTCCAGAACCTCCACCATAAGGAGTATCATCAACTTGCTTATTATTTAGTTTAGAAAAATCTCTTATATTAATTATTTCAATCTCCACTAAAGATTTATCAATCGCTCTTTTTATGATGGATGATGTTTTAAAATTATCAAACATTTCCGGAAAAAGAGTTAATATACTTATCTTCATAATATCAACCCCTTTGCCGATTCTTCTAAAAATATATCATCTTTTATTTCTTTTATAAAATTACCATTCATAGGAATATAAAATGTTTTTTCATCATGAATACATATTAATAAAGGGTTTTTAGTATTTGAATAATCAACAACTTTACCAAATATTTTATCATCTAAAATTAGAGTTTTATTGATTAAATCATTATAAAAAATTATTTCTTTAGGTAATAAGTTTCTATCTATAAATACTTTATTTCCTTTTAAAGGTAAAATATCATTGATATTATTTATTCCTTCAAAAGTTAACATATCATAACCCTTATGAACACGATATGTTTTTATTTTAAAAGTTTTAGAAGCAATACTAATTTCATTACCAATTTTAAAAACAGCATCTTTATGATCAACATCACTTTGTATCTTTATTTCACCTTTAATACCATGAGTATTAACATATTTTCCAATATACATAAATATTCCCCTAACTCATATTAAAATATTATATTACTCATACTTATCTATTTCAAGTATATTATCAAACTCTAAGTTATCGTATAACATCTTTGTTGTTTCATATTCTTTTTTATTTAATATTTTATAACCAATAACAATTTTGTTACCACGAATTCTTTTTATTCTAGCATCACTATAGAGTAAAATATTGATATTTAAATAATCATACTTTTTAAAAAAATGATCTTTCCTACTATTCTTTTTACAAACTAAATACCCTGTAACATAATCCTTTTTATTCTTATAAAACCATTTTAAAACACTTAAATAAAAAGATTGAATAGCAAATAAACCACTATAATTATCTAAAATCTCACTTAATTTTTGCTCAAATAAATGATGTCTCTTTTTATTTCTAATTTCAATAATTATAGGAACTTTACCATTTATTACATTTAAAGCCTCTTCTAAAGTTGGAATTTGATATTTAGCAATATACATTAATTCATCATATGTCATATTTTCAATATTTTCTTCAACATGTAAAAGTCTTTTAGCATCTAAATCATGAAAACATATAATAGTTTCATCTTTTAACATTAAAGCATCAATATGTATTATATATTTATATTTTAAAGCTCGATCATATGCACTTATTGTATTTTCATATATTCTTTTATTATCAAAAATTCCTCGATGAGCAATTTTTTCTGATTTTAAAAAAGATAAATCTTTCAATATTATCACCATATAAATTGTACCAAATTATAATATAAATTTCTATAAAAAAAGTATATAAAAATTTATATACTTAACTAATACGATATTAAAGTTATTCGAGCATAACCATTACCCTGTTTTGAACAGTTTACTGTTGGTGTTGCACTTGTACATGTAGTTGAAATTGTTTTAGTATTTTCTTCCGTTGATTCTGTGCAGTTATAACAATACATACTTTTCTCAGTTAGAAGTGAATTTCCTATATAACCAGAGCCACCACCAGCTGGTCCATGTTCAATTGAGCCACCACCATAATAACCTCCGCCTCCTCCAGCTCCGATTAAGTATACAGTATTATGAGGAGTAAAAACTACAGCACCTTGCCCAAAGGAACCATATGAAGCCCCATTAGAACTTGTGATATATTTGTAATATCCCCCAGTTGTTTGGCTTCCACCTGTTCCGTAGCCATACACAATCGATGTTTTGGGAGTGCCATTACCACCAAGGTATCCACCACCAGATCCTCCATTTCCAGAATAGTTACCGCTGCTATTACCATAGTATTTTGCACCACCACCGCCTCCAGATACAATTAATAAATTAGAATTGTTATTTTCAAAACTAGAAAGGATACCTGGGGATGTTGCTATGTGAGTTGCTCCGCCTCCTCCAGGAAAACCTGCTCCACCGCCATTATAAGATGGTGCATCTGGATAAGTTGTGTTAGACCTTGTACTAAATTTTCCTATTTCACCAACTAAAATATAAATTTGTTTGTTTGATGACATTCTTATATTTCCAGTTGAGTATCCACCGTATCCACCGAGATATTCATTGACACTTCCGCCTTGAGCACCCCAAGTTTCAAGTTTATATGTTCCAGTTACTGGAGCAATGAATGTTTGTTCTCCGCTAGTATAATCAAACACCCATTCAGTTGGACCATTATACGCTTTTTCTGTCCTCGATATTTTATTAAGCTTAAGTTTACAAGTTAACGATTTTCCTGTTATATTTTTTAAACTTTGACTAGCATTTTTTTGAGCAGAAGTAGTTACTTTATCTGTTGTTATATTTGTAGGAGATGATATTAAGGTAATACGTGCATATCCATTTCCTGACTTAGCACAATTTTCTGTTGGATTTGAATTTACGCATGTGGTTGATACTGTTTTGATTGAGATTTCATTTGACTCAGTACAATTGTAACAATACATACTTTTATCTGTTAGAAGCGGATTGCCTATGTAGCCCGAACCTCCGGCACCACCACCGTTGGTATAAGCACCAGTTGTATAACTTGAAGCAAAACCGCCATAGAAGCCTCCACCTCCACCACCATTACCCCAGTTGCCATCGACTGCATAGTGACATGCAGTGGAAGTTTCTCCTAGACCAAAACTATAACCAGTTGTTTGTGTTCCACCGATGATAGGCCTAAGGTTAGTAGTAGTTGCATCCCCGCCAACAAATCCACCGCCAGAACCCGCATAACCTCCACCTTGATTGTAACCACCATTATATAATCCAGCACCTCCGCCTCCACCTGCGACGATCATGATATTATCAATTTTATTAGATAGAGTTGGAAGAATTCCTGATGTACCAGAAATATGTGTTGCACCTCCGCCGCCTCCTCCTCCAGGGTATTTAAAACCTTCACAGGTAGCTTCTCCATTTCCACCACCATTGTAACCACCAGCACTTCCATTTATGCTATTTACAACGCCACCAGCCCCGCCAACATTTATATATATTTTTGAAGACGAATTGATAGAAATTAATCCAAGTGAATATCCGCCATAACCAGCTTTATCATTTGAATAATTATTAAAAGAACCCGAGCCACCTTGAGCTCCCCAAACCTCTAATTTATATGTCCCACTTACTGGTGCTGTAAATGTTTGTTCTCCTCCTGTATAATCAAACACCCACTCTGTTGGACCATTATATACTTTCTTCTCTGTTCGAGATACTTTGTTTAATTTTAATTTGCAGGTTAATGATTTTCCTGTTATATTTTCTAAACTTTGGCTTGCATTTTCTTGAGCGGTAATTGTTACTGTATCTGTTGCTATAGTAGATTGTGCTGTCATTAAAGTGATACGCGCATATCCATTACCTTGTTTTGCACAATTTGCAGTTGGTGTTGCTCTCGTACATGTAGTTGATATGGTTTTAGTTGAAGTCTCATTTGATTCTGCACATTTATAACAATACATTGATTTTTCTGTTAGAAGTGAATTTCCTATGTAACCTGAACCTCCGCCGCCTCCAGAATGTCCTCGGTTAGTTCCTCCACCTCCATAGAAGCCGCCACCGCCGCCATTTCCACCATATTTTACATTATCCGAAAAACCACTTCCTTGACCGAAAGTCCCATAATTTGAATTTATAGTAAAATCAAATCCTCCAATTGTTTGAGTTCCGCCTGTACCATGATAAGTTGGAAAAAGACTTGAATAACCGCCGTCATTACCCTTATATCCTCCGCCATCAGAACCCATAACATCAACACTTGCTCCACCACCGCCTCCTCCAGCTACGATTAATATACCTTCTTTTTTATTCTCAAAAGATGATAAAAAGCCAGAAGTTATGGCAATATGTGTTGCTCCGCCACCGCCACAACCACCTTGTCTATCTGAATAAGTTGTATTTGGAACTCCACCATAACCTCCACCATTATAGCCACCAGGAGCCAATTTATCTAAACTATAATCAGAACCTTGGCCTCCAATATTTATATATAATTTGTCGTTTTGACTTATTTTTATATTTCCAAACGAATAAGCTCCATAGCCGCCATAATAAGTTTCGTTGATACTTCCCCCTTGTGCTCCCCAAGTCTCTAGTTTATAAGTCCCTGTTGTTGGAGCAATAAATGTTTGTTCTCCTCCTGTATAGTCAAAATCCCATGTATTATCTATGTCACATTCTAAATATGATTCTGTATCATATTCTGTTGAATCATTAGTTATCTCATACTCCAAAGTGCCATTTATATCATTTATTGTAAATCCATCTTTTGTATTATTTATTCCACTTACTTCTTTTCCGTTTACTTTTAAATTAGATAGATATACTTTAAAATCACTTAGGTTTTCTGCTAACTTTCCATTTCCATATATATTTATTGTTGTATTATATGCTGCATATCCTATTACCATAAATAAAACTGCTATTATAAGTATTGTCGTTTTCTTCACTTTGCATCATCTATCTTTCTATTTTTATTTTATAATACCCCCTCCTCGATTTTCAAGTCAATTTGAAAAAAATCGTATAATTTATTGTAAAAAAAATTAGACCTAGTCTAATCTTGTATAAAGTTCATAAAGGAGAATTGAAGTTGCAATAGAAACATTTAACGATTCACACTTTTCACTTATTTTTATATTAACTTTATTTGGAACAAGTTCACTTACAGCGTCACTTACTCCATTTCCCTCATTTCCCATAATCAAAGCATAGTTACCTGGTATTTCTATATCTTTAATATCTTTTCCAGTTCTAACATCTGTTGTGATAAATGTTAAAGTATCTTTATTCGCTTTAATAAATTCAACCAAATCTCTTTTTAAATAATTGATTTTAAAAAGCATTCCTTCTGTTGCACGTATAACTTTTGAATTATATACATCAACCGTATTCTTACTTGCAACAATTGTATCTATTCCAAAAGAAACTGCACTTCTTATAATCGTTCCAAGATTTCCTGGATCTTGAATATCATCTAAAACTAAAACATTGCCATTAATTTTTCTTTCCTCAATTTTTTTAGCAACAGCAAGTATTTTAGGAGGATTAGAAAGATTGCTAAGCTTTTTCATAACTTCAATACTAACTCGAGTAGAATTTTCTTTTTCTTCTAAAGAAAATATATCAATTACAATACCTTTTTCTAAAGCTTCTTCAACTAGATGTTCACCTTCTACAATAAACATATTTTCTTTATCACGATATTTTTTTTCGTTTAATTTTGAATATTTTTTTATCTTTTCATTATTTACCGATTCAATCATTTCTATTCATCCTAACTTTTTAATTCTTTTCTAGCTTCCTTATATCTTGGATAATGCATTTCGACACATTTCCAAAAAGCCTTTGAATGATCCATATGCTCAAAATGAGAAAGTTCATGAACTATAACATAATCAATCAAATAAGGTTTCTTATGTATTAATTCAGTATTTAACGTAACTGTCATACTTTTTCGATTGCATACTCCCCATCTAGTTTTCATTTTTCTTACACGCAACCTAAACTCTGGTAAGTTATCAAATTGAGGAGTATATAAATCCATTCTTTTTTGAAATACATCTAAACACTTCTTCTCAAGATATTCATTAGCTTTTTCAATAGATGGAGCAAAAATTCTATCATTATCAAAGATAATCCTATTATGATAAACATAATCAATTTTTTCACCTAAATATAAAACATTTTCTTTTTCAGTAGTTCTTTTCTTAACTTTTTTATACATTCTTACTAAAGAATCATGATTGTTATTAAGAAGTTTGATAATTTCCCGGTCAGTTACATATTTAGGACACGTAACATATATTTCATTATTCTCGTTTATTCTAAAATATATATTTTTAATTTTTTTTCTTTCTACTACAATCTCTAAATTATTGCCATCTATATTCATTAGTTATTTTTAAATATTTTATACCATTCTTCTAAAGATGTTTTTGTTTTATCTGCACCATTTTTAAATGCATCTTTTAAATTAGACCATGTAATAGAAATTTTACCTTTTAAATCATTAAATTCATGTTTAACAGTTTCACATTCACTTTTATTTTTAGAACAAACATATGTTAAAGAGTTCATATATTCACTTATTAATTTGTCTTTAATCAAATTATATTTTTCCCCTAATTCTTGTTTATAATCAGGAAAATAAGAATTTATTTTACTATCAAGTAAAAGAGCATACTTGATAACAGTCATTTTACTTTTCATAGTTAAATCCTTAAAATGCACTCCATTTATTTCGGTTCCATAAAATATAAAATCAACTATTTTAATAAATAAGTTTTTAGCACTTTCCTTAAAGTCAACCGAGCCAACTTTCTTAGAAACCGAATCGTACTCTGAAGCAAAAGTATTTATAACATCAGCTTCAGATACTTTAGTGGTTACTAAAGAAGTTGTCTTAATTATTGTTGTAGTATTATTTTCACGTTTCACAATATCTCCAACATTAATATTTGAGTCTTCTACTTTTGTAGTGGTGTTATTTCCTTTTATAACAACATAATCGTTTTCACGTTTTATTGCTTCTCCAATATCAAAACTTTTCTTTTTATTATTAAAAAGGGCCATTGTTGCAATTGCTATTAAAAAACCTACAATTATTCCACTTAAGACACCAATAATGATTTTATCTTTCACTACTCCTCACCTCGGTTCTTAAATTGAAGAATTATTGGACTGCCATCTAAGTCAAATGATTCTCTTATCTTATTTTCCAAATATCTTTCATAAGAAAAATGTACTAAAGATTTACTGTTAACATGAAATACAAATTTTGGAGGTTTAGAATCAGTTTGATTAACAAAATATATTTTTAATCTCTTTCCTTTATATGAAGGAGGTTCATGTAAACTAACCGCATCTCTAATTACATCATTTAACACACTAGTTTTTATTTCTTTAGTATAGGATTCATAACATTTTAATATTGCTGGCATAAGAGTATGAATTCTCGCCTTAGTTTTAGCAGATAAAAATACTACGTTAGCATAAGGAATGAATTGGAATTCATTATCAAGACGCTTTTTCCACTCTTTTAATTCGGAATCTTTATCCTTAATTGTATCCCATTTATTAACAACTAAACATATAGCTTTACCTGCTTGTAGGGCATAAGAAACAATGTGTTTATCATGTTCAATTATTCCACTTTCAGCATCAATTACAATAACAGCAACATCACATCTTTCTATAGCTTTTAAACTACGAATAATCGAATATTTTTCAATGCTTTCATAAACTTTTCCTTTTTTTCGCATTCCAGCTGTATCGATAACCAAGTAATCTTGATGATCATATGTAAATCTTGAATCTGCTGAATCACGAGTGGTACCTGCAACATCAGATACAATTTGTCTTTCTTCACCTAATATAGCGTTTACTAAACTGCTTTTTCCAACATTAGGTCTTCCAATTACCGCAAATTTTAAAATCTCTTCATCCTCTTCAGTGGAATAGTCATTGAAATCCTCTGTAATCATATCTAAAAGCTCGCTTATGTTTCTTTTATGCTCTGCTGAAATACATACAATATTTTCAAAACCTAACTCATAATATTCATATATGTTGTCATCATGTTTTTTATCATCCATCTTATTTAAAGCAACAATTACTTTTTTATTTGTTCTTAAGAGCATATCTCTTACAGCAAGGTCATTTTGAGTGATACTTTCTCTTCCATCTACAACAAAAACAATAACATCAGCTTCATCCATAGCAAGTTCAGCTTGCATCTTTATGTTATCATTAAAAACTTCATCTGTTAAATCAATACCACCAGTATCAATCAAACTAAAAGATTTTGTTTTATAATTAACTATTCCATAAATTCTATCCCTAGTTACCCCCGGTGTATCTGCAATAATTGCTTTTTTTTCATTTATAAGTCTATTAAAAAGTGTCGATTTACCTGTATTAGGTCTACCAACTAAACATACTGTTTTTCTCATTCTTTTTCCTCCTTTAATAAGATAAAATATGGTACTTATGGTACCATATAATCAAAAATTTCTCAAGTTTCTATTTTTTAGTTGTAGATGTTATCTTTTTAGATAATCTTTTATATTCATGTCCATTATCTGGTGTATCTCTTTTTTGATCACAAGTTACTTTATCAAAAGTCGCATATGCACGATTATTCTTATAATATATGTACACATTACAAGTGTTAATTATATAATCATCAACCGGATTCGAAATAATATTCTCATAATATGCTCTAGTTTGAGTATCTGTTGGACAATTATAAGTGTCACACATTTTTTTACTATCATATTCTAGTGACCCAGCCTCAACTAAATCTTGAATAGTCATTTTTATACATGGATACTTTTCTAAAGAACCTGCATCATTTATAACTCCATTTGCTGCATAATATGCTTGAACCAAATTATCATCAGCATCAACTTTAAAAGCACATCTACCAGCACTCGTTCTAACAACTCCTAAATTATTGTTTCCATAAGTTGCACCTGCACCAGACTCGATTTGTTCTATTTTTGTTTCATAAGCTTTAGTCTTAACTTTACTACTAATCTTAAAAGCATTTGGTACCGTTATTGCAAGTATAAGACCAATTATAACAATAACCGCAAGTAGTTCAACCAAAGTAAATCCCTTATTTTTCATATCATCACCTATAATAATAATATATTAAAACAAAAAAAAACACAAGAACTATTCTTGTGAATTTATAAATGAATCTAAAATATGATATATTTCTTCTCTTCCTTTTTTAGTAACACTTGAGAATAACACCAATTTATCCCCTTCAACCAATTTTAAAGATTCCTTTAATGATTTTTCGCATTTATCTTTTTGACTTGCTTTTATCTTGTCATATTTAGTTGCTACAACTACACAAGGAATATTGTAATATTTTAAATAATTATACATTAATATGTCATTTTCTTGAGCTTTATGACGGAAATCAACTAGAAGAAAAACACATTTCAAGTTTTTTCTTTCTTTTATATACTCTTCAATCATAAGTCCAAATTTACGTTGTTTTTCTTTAGATACTTCAGCATATCCATATCCAGGAACGTCAACTAAATAAAATCTATTATTTAATAAATAAAAATTCAAAGTTTGAGTTTTACCTGGTTTACCAGAGGTATGAGCATAATTTTTTCTACCTAATATAGTATTTATAAAACTACTTTTTCCAACATTACTTCTTCCACATAATAAAAATTCATCCAATTCATCAGTCGGATATTGGCTTTTCCTTACAGCAATTGTCTCCAAATTTGAACTTTCTATTTTCATCGCATCATCACCAAAACATTCATTGAAACAATTATATCAAATATTTTTTAATTTGCAAATATTGGAATATATTATATAATATTTAAAGGTGAAGCTATGAACTATCCAGGTGGAAATAAAAAAATGGAATTTAAAAAAAATATCAACTATGCTAATCGTGGTATGGACTTAGAGAGCCTAGTTAATGAAAGTAACGAATATTATTTAGAAGAGGATATCGCTATAGTATATAAAAAACCAACTCCAATTACTATTTCTGAGGTAAAATATGGTACAAAAGAAAGAATAATAACCAAAGCATACTTTAGAACTCCTTCTACACTAGATTATAACGGTATTTACAAAGGAAAATACATTGATTTTGATGCTAAAGAAACAAATAATCACACTTCTTTTCCTATAAATAATATACACCCACACCAACTTTTACATATGAAGCGTATTATTTCTCATGGAGGAATTACTTTCCTAATAATCGCGATGAATGGACTTTTTTATTACCTTGATGGTTGTGATATTCTCGAGTTTATTGATACCAATAAAAGAAAGAGTATTCCACTAAGTTATATTGAAGAAAAAGGATACATTATAAATAAAAAAATAAGACCTAGAATTGATTATATTGAAGTGTTGGATAACATATATTTTAAGGAGTAAAATTATGGAAAAGAAGACTGTAAAGCAAGTGAAAAAGAAACGTAAAAAGAAGAATACAAAAAAGAACAAAATACTAAAACGTATTGCTAAGATAAAGAAATATTTGATAAAATATAAACGTAATATGTGCAAAAAGAAAAAGAAGAAAAAAGCTATCAAAAAAAGAACTACTAAAGATGAAGAATTGCATTTATTAAGCTATAAAGAATATAAAGGAATTGATAAAGTTAAAGTATTCTTTAAAAATAGGAAAATGGTGATTAGTGACGATATGAAAAAATTTAAGAAAAAGTTAAAATATGGAACTTTAAAAGATAAAGTTTTAATAATAATAATGCTTGGTTTGGTTGCATTATTCTCCTTAGGAATTATCTTCTGTGTTTATATAATCATAACTGCTCCAGAGGTATCTGAAAAAAGATTATATAAAAGTAATTCAACCGTTTTATATGACGTAAACGGAAACGAATTTAAAAGACTTGGTTTAGAGAATCGTGAAAAAGTTAGTTATGAACAACTTCCTCAAGTGTTGGTTGATGCCATAGTTGCAACTGAAGATTCGAGATTCTTCCAACATAATGGTATTGACATCGCAAGATTCTCAAAAGCTGTTTTCGGACAACTTTTAGGTAGAAGTGATGCAGGTGGTGGTTCTACCCTAACGATGCAAGTTTCTAAAAATGCAGCAACAGATACAACTAGTCATGGTATTGGTGGTATTATTAGAAAATTTACTGATATATATTTGTCAGTATTTGTATTTGAAAAAAGATATACTAAAGAAGAAATAATGGAATTTTATGTAAACATTCCAAACCTTGGTTCTGGAACTTATGGTGTTGAACAAGCAAGCAAAACATATTTTGGTAAAGACGTATCTGAACTTAATCTAGGAGAAGCTGCTATGATTGCTGGTCTATTCCAAGCACCTAGTGCTTATAACCCTTACGTTAATCCCAAAAATGCAGAAGCAAGACGTAATACAGTTTTAAATCTAATGTGTAGACACGGATATATCACAGAAGAAGAAAGAGATACTGCTAAATCCGTTCCAGTTGAGAGTTTACTTGTAGGAAAAGGAAGCAGTCTAAACAAATATGTTGGATTTATTGATACTGTTGTTGAAGAAGTTATCGAAAGAACTAAAACAAAAGCTAATCCTACCGGAGATGATCCTTACAGTACTTCAATGAAGATTTGGACGACTTTAGATCCTGCAAAACAAGATGTAATTAATGAATTATATGCTGGAACAAACAAAAATGGTTACAAATGGCCAAATGATGTTGCTCAAGCTGGTATTGCTGTTGTTTCTGTAGAAGATGGTTCTATCGTTGCAGTTGGTGCAGGTAGAAACAAAAAAACTGAAAGAAGTTTAAACTACGCAACTAGTACAAGACATCATCCAGGTTCAACTGCTAAACCAATAATGGATTATGGTCCTGCAATTGAATACTTGAATTGGTCAACTGGTCAAACAATAATAGACGATGATTATACATACACCGGTGGTGGTCAAATAAAGAACTTCGATAATCAACATAAAGGCGTTATGACGATTAAAAACGCATTAGCACAATCAAGAAATATCCCTGCCCTTTATACTTTCCAACAAACAACTAATGAACAAAAGCTTGAATTTGCAAGCAATTTAGGTTGGAAACCAGAAACATCAAGTGGAACAATTCTAGAAACATGTTCAATCGGAGGTTTTGATGGAGTTACTCCATTGGAAGCAGCTGCTGCTTATGCAACATTTGCAAGAGGTGGAACTTATATTGAACCATATTCTGTAACAAAAATTGAATACACTGAAACTGGCGATACTATAAAAGTTACTCCTAAAAAAGTAACTGCTATGAGTGAAGAAACAGCTTATATGATAAATATGATTTTAAAACATGCGGTAACAAGCAACATAATTGGTGCAGGTTCTGTAAGTGGTACTGATATAGCTGCCAAAACTGGTACATCAACAGTTGATTCGGCTTTAAAAAAAGAATTTAAAGGTATCATTGGTGACTCATGGGAAATTGCTTACTCTCCTGATTATGCCATCGCAACATGGTATGGATATCCTCAAAGAACAAAAGAATATTACTTGAAAGGTACTGAAGGTGGAACAGCCAGAAGAAAAATAACAAAATTTCTAGTTACAAGAATAATGAAAAAAAATTCTAGATTTAATCGTCCTAGTGGAATAGTAGAAGCTGAAATAGAACTTGGAACTGACCCACTTGAGCTTGCAAGCCCTGCTACTCCAAAAGAACTTAGAAGCGTTGAATACTTCAAAAAAGGCACTGTACCTACTACAGTATCTAATAGGTTTGATACCCTAAGTGATCCAAGTAATTTAAAATTTACAAATAATAATGGTGTTGTTACACTAACTTGGAATGCAGCAACTACACCTAATGCCATCAACGAAACATACTTAAGAGAATACTTTACAAATTCAACGGCTTACAAGGTATGGGCAGAAAAATACTTACAACAACGTATAGCTTACAACAACAACACTTTTGGAAGTTTTGGATATCAAGTATACATGGTTGCAAATGGTATTACTACTGACTTAGGATTTACAACAAATACAACATTTACAACAAATATTAATACTTCATCAAAAGTATCGTTTATAGTAAAATCTTCATATCAAAAATTTAAGAATAATCAATCAACCGGTTTAACTATTAATGTTACTGAAGGTGCAAGTACAAATGGTTTAAACATTGAATATAAAGGTTCTAGTTGTTCAACATTAGAAAACTTTAATTCTCTTGGTGCTAATCCTAAAAATAAAGTAAAAGTAACAGAAAATGGAACTGATGTTACTGATAATTCAACAATCAGTTATGTTTGTAAAAAAGAAGACGGAACTGAAATAGATTGTTCTACTCTAGCAAGTGGAGTTAACTATTCAATTATTTTTACAGCCAAATATAATGGCTTACAAAAAACAAAAACAATTAATTTGAAAAACACTTGTAATTAACCGATTATATCGGTTTTTTTCTTGACTATAAATGTTTGCCTATTGTATAATTATTATGGAATAAAATAAGATAGGGTTGATAGTATGAACAATAAGGATTTAAAAGGCGAAATAGTCGACGATAATTCAGTAACTAAATATGTTGATGAATTTGGTAACGAACTTGATCCTTCTTTAATAGATGAAAACGGAAATTATAAAGGTGTAACTGAATATGTTGATGAATTTGGTAATCCAATTGATCCGTCTTTAATTGATGAAAACGGAAACTACATTGGTGAGCAAAGCAATATTATATCCGCATCAGAACATCAAATGGATAATAAAGAAATGTTAGATGGTATGGTAACGTTCGATTATAACAATGTTCCGATAACTGATATAGTAAATTCAATAATATTAGACGCCATTGCAAAAGGTGCAAGTGATATTCACTTTGATCCTTTTGATGGTGGCATAAAAATTAGATTAAGAGTAGATGGAGTCTTAAACGACTACTCTATCGTTCCCCTATATGTAAAAAAGAATATGATAACTCGTATAAAAATCATATCTGGAATGAATATTACAGAATCAAGAGTTCCTCAAGATGGAGCTATTAGAAGTGAAATAGATGGAAAAACTATTGATATTCGTGTATCAAGTTTACCAACTAATTTAGGAGAAAAAATCGTTTTACGTATCATGGACTACTCTATGAGTGCCGCCGGAATTGAAGCATTAGATTTCAACAAACAAAACCTTGAAAAAGTAAAAAAGATGCTTGCTCTTCCAAACGGTATAATTCTTGTAACAGGTGCAACAGGAACAGGTAAATCAACAACCGTTTATTCTATGCTACAAAAACTAAACGTTGAAGGTACAAACCTTATAACTGTAGAAGATCCAATAGAAATGAGCATTCCTGGAATTAACCAAGTTCAAGCTCAAGCAGAAATTGGATTAACATTTGCAAACGTTTTAAGAAGTATACTTCGTCAAGACCCAGATGTTATAATGATTGGAGAAATTCGTGATGACGAAACAGCAAGAATTGCCGTAAGGGCTAGTATCACTGGACATCTTGTTCTATCAACTATACATACAAACAATTCTTTAAATACAATTGAACGTTTAACAGATATGTCTGTAGAAAGATATTTATTAGGTTCTTCCCTATCAGGAATCGTATCTCAAAAGCTAGCAAGAAGATTATGCGAAAAATGTAAAATCAAACGCCCTGCTACAGACTACGAAAAAGAAATCTTTAAACGTGCATTAAATATTGACGTTAAAGAAATATATGAACCAGTCGGCTGCAGCGAATGTAATCATGGCTATCGTGGAAGAATTGCAATTCACGAAGTACTGCTTCTAAACCAAGAAATAAAGGACGCAATTGTTAAAGGAGCTAGTAAACCATATTTAAGAAACCTTGTTTATGGAAAAGATGGAACCGAAACAATGCTTCAAGATGGACTTGAAAAAGTATTAGAAGGAAAAACTTCATTTAATGAAATACTAAAACTTATCGATTTAGATGATGATTTAGGAAATGATACCCAACTTGGTTTAGATGATCAAATAGATGCGAGTCAAATAGTAAGCAATCAAACAATGTTAAATTCAAATCAACCTATCAATATAAATATAACTGAAGACGTATTAAAAAGCTTAAATATGTTAAGTAAAGAACTTACACCAAGTGTTGAAGAAAATAAGCAAATTGAAGTTAAAGAAGAAACACCAATTGAACAAGAAACGATTGCGCAAGAAGAACCAGTAATAGAAAATGCTCCAGTTGAAGAAAACATCACTAATACAGAGTCTGAAGAAAGTAAAAACTTACCTATAATAAAAGATGATACAAATAATATACCTATTGTTCTTCCTAGTAAAGAGGAACCAGAGAAAGTTATAAAATTAAGCACATATGAAGAATTAGAAAAACTTGATGATGAAAAATATGATATTTCTAAGAAACTATATAACGATCGCTTAAATGTTCTATTAAAACAAATAGATGTTTCAAAACTAGCAGATCAAAATGAAATTGACAACTATCTAATTTATCTATCTTTAATTGAAGATGACAGTTTACTTTACAAAAATAATAATAAGCTTATAAAAGATATAATTAATGAGCTAAACGAAAGTTCTGACTATATTATGGAATCTGATGATATAGATGTAACTGATGACATCGAATTACCTGAATTAAATCACGAACCAGAAAAAATTACTTTAACACAAAAAGACATTGATATAGACGATTTAAATATTATTGATATAAATAATCTAGTAAATAAAAAAGACATCTTAGAAAGCGATTTAAACACTAATAACGATGACTTTGATAAATTGGAAGATGTTAAAACACTAATCAATGACGAAAATGATAAAAACATTTACATATCAGAAGATGATTTAAACTTCGATAATGATTTAAATATTATAAATACAGAAGATAAAAAAGATAATATAATAAAAGAAGAAGACAACAATGATATTCTAAAAGATGCCTATTTTGATGATCTTATAGATGATGCAACAATTGATTCATTATTAAATGATATTAATTTAGAGGAAGAATAATTCTTCCTCTTTTATATTGTAATATACATAAAAAAAGAAGTCTTTCGACTCCTATCCATTGATTTGTTTAGCAACTTCTTCAGCAAAGTTTTCGCTTCTTTTTTCCATTCCTTCGCCTACTTCATAACGGATCATAGATTTAACTACTCCACCATTATTTTTAACATAAGTTTCTACATCAACATCACCATTTTTAACAAATGCTTGATGAATTAGACAATTTTCTTTGTAGTATTTTTGAATACGTCCAACAACCATCTTTTCAGCAATATCAGCAGGTTTTCCTTCATTAATTGCTTGTTCTTTTAAGATTTCTTTTTCTCTTTCAATAACTTCTGCTGGTACATCTTCTTTTCTTAAATATTCAGGTCTCATAGCTGCAGCTTGCATTGCAACATCTTTAGCAACTTCTTCATTTGCTCCTTCAACTACAACTAATACAGCAATTTTTCCACCCATATGTAAGTAAGTACCAAAATTTTCAGCATCAGTTTTAGTTACAACTTCTGCTCTTCTAAATGAAAGTTTTTCTCCAATTTTAGAAGTTTTAGCAACTATATACTCAGAAATTGTTTGATCTCCTACTTTTAAATTATTAAATTCTTCCATAGTAGTCGCATCACTTGCTAAAATAGATGAACCAATATTTTCAATCATTTCAACAAATTCAGCATTTTTAGTAACAAAGTCTGTTTCACAATTTACTTCTAAGATAACAGCTTTATTGCCATCTACAAATACATTAGCAAGGCCTTCAGCAGCAATTCTATCAGCCTTTTTAGCAGCTTTAGCAATACCTTTTTCTCTTAACCAATCAGTAGCTGCTTCCATATCTCCATTGCATTCAGTTAAAGCTTTTTTGCAGTCCATCATTCCTGCACCAGTTTTAGTTCTTAATTCATTAACATCTTTAGCACTAATCATTTTTATTCTCCTCTTTATTTATTTTTATTTTTTTCAAACCTTGATCATCCAAATTATAACCTTCCATGCGATAACACTCTTGTTTTAATTCAAACATCAAAGCTTTGAATACAACTTGATAATTCACATCTTCTCCAGTAGTTATCTTATCTATAGTTCCATCATCACGTTTATCAATAATTATACCATTAACATCAGGCTCAATAAACCATATTATTTCAAGATTTCCTAAAGATCCAAGTATTCCTTTAACAAAGAAACACAGATCGCTTAAATAAGAAAAATTATATTCACTTTCAAAGATATCATCAATGTAAATTCCATAATATCTTTTTACAGCATCTTTAATAACCTTTTCTACACACTCATAATAATTAACTTTATTTATGAATGGATAGAAAGTTTGAAGTCTCAACGGATTATCAATTTTATCTTGAAGAAATTCAAGCTTATAAGCCTGAATCATTTCTTCAAGTTTTATAAAACAAAGTTTATTTATATCTTCATTACTCATAATTAATTTAATGCATCAATAAGTTCATCTTTTTTCATTGTAGAGTAACCTTTAATGCCAGCTTCTTTAGCCATATTTCTAAGTTCAGTAACAGTTTTATCATCTAATTCGCTTGCTGATTCCTTTTTTACTTCAACTTCTTCTTTATGATTTTTTTCTTTCTTGTCAGTTGTTTTATTTGTTTCATCTTCAGTTACATAATCAACTATTTCAAGTCCTTTAGCTTCACATATTGCATTAGTTAAAGCACCTAAAACAACTTTAACACTTCTAACTGCATCATCATTACCAGGAATAACATAATCAACATCATCTGGATCACAGTTAGTATCTACTAAACCAAATACTGGAATATTCAATTTTCTTGCTTCTCTAATTGCATTAATTTCTTTTTTAGGATCAACAATAATTAAAGCATTTGGAAGTTTGTCCATATTACGAATACCACATAAAACTTTATTTAGTTTATCATATTCTTTTTTAAGACCAATAACTTCTTTTTTAGGTAATGCATCAAACATACCATTACTTTCCATATTTTCGATTTCTTCTAATCTTTTAATTCTTCTTCTAATAGTTCTGAAGTTAGTTAATGTTCCACCTAACCATCTTTCAGTTACATAGAAAGATTCAGAACGAGTAGCTTCTTCAATAGATGCTTCTACTGCTTGTTTTTTAGTTCCAACAAACAAGAAACTTCCTCCATTTTCAGCTATTTCTTTAATTTTAGCATATGCCTTTTCCATACATGCTACAGTTTTTTCAAGATCGATTATATAAATATCATCTCTTGATGTAAAGATGTATTCCTTCATTTTAGGATTCCATCTTTTAGTTTGATGTCCAAAGTGAACACCTGCTTCTAATAAATTATTCATAGAAACAACAGCCATAATTACACTCTCCTTTTCGTTATTACTTCCATGCATCTATGCATTACCAACTCTTGGCCACTAGATAATACAAACAATACATGTGCTTATTTGGTTTTTAAACCATAGTTAATATACCAAAAAAAGCAGTGTTTTTCAACTACTTTTACCAATTATATGCTTAAAAATCAAGTTATTTGAGTATTATATTACCATTTTCTATTACTTTTATTTCATTTCCATCATGAGTAACTCCAACAACAGATAAATCTCTAGAACCAATCATAAAATCAACATGAGTTTTAGATATATTAACTCCTCTTTTTAATTGTTCCTTATCGTCTTTTACTTCTCCTCTTAAACACTCATTAAAACCTCTACCTAAAGCAATATGACATGACGCATTTTCATCATATAAAGTTTCATTAAATATTATATTTGTCTTATTTATTACCGAATCAAAAGACACCAAAGCACATTCCCCTAAATAACAAGAATATTCATCAGTTTCTATAATCGTTTTTAAAGTATCAAATCCAACACGCGCATCGTAAGAAACCACTTTACCTTCTTTAAATTCTAAATAAAAATCATCTATTAAAACATTATTGAATAAAAGAGGTTTAGTTGCTACAACTTTTCCTTCAGTTTTATTATATAAAGGGCTAGTAAAAACCTCTAAAGTTGGCATATTACATATATCTCCATTTGGACTTTTTCCACTACTCCACAAATGTCTTTCAGGCAAATATATTTTTAAATCTGTTCCTGCATCATTTTTGTATTTCAAATATTCAAAGTTATAATCATTTAAAATATTAGTAGTTTTTTCTAATTCTTCAAGATATTCATTCCATTTTTCATATGGATTTGATTTATCATCAACCATACATATTTTAAGAATATAGTTCCAAAGTTCATCTTCACTCATATTTAAAGATTTTGCCCATTCTTCATTTGGTATACATGAGATATTCCAACGTAACTTAGAAGAATTATAAAGATCCCTAAAATATTTTTGAGTTTCAAGAGTATGTTCAGTTGTAGCTTTAATTTTCACAGGATCAACATCATCCATTAACTTAGGTATCATACTCCTAATAAATAAGAACCCCGCATCAAGTTTTGCATATTTATTATAAATAGAGGAATCAAAATAAGGATGCTTATTAATATTTTCTTGATCTAAGTTTTTTAGTAAATCATGTTTTTTATAACTATCAACTTCATCAAAATAAATATCTTTTAATCCATATGCTTCTGCTTCTTCAATTATTAGCTTTTTAAAATATAACGCAGAAGTTGGAATACTTACAAATAAGTAATCTCCTTTTTTTAAATTCAAACAATCTAATAATAGATGTGCATATTTTCTTTTTAAATCCATATCATCACCATTATTAGTATACATTATAATCTATAATTTATAAATCAAAACATGATCAACTTTTTCTATAAAGCGAAGAGCGTCCCCTTTTGGAACATCCGTGTCCATATAAAGTTTTGCACCACTTTTTAAAGCAGTTTGTTGACTATATACATTATTTACAACAGTAGATATATACAAATCTTTATTATAACTATCGTCTAAATATCCAGTATATTCTTTTAATAAACATAAAGCTTTTGTTGCATATCCTTTATGTCTATACCCTAAATAAACCTCATAAGATACATTACCAGAATATTCAAAATTATCCTCACCTTTCTCGTTTAAATTCATAGAAATTCTACCAACTATTGCATTTATTTTTTGATCAATTATAAAGTATGAAAAAGATTCACCATACCAAACAGGACGGTTTATTCTAGCCAAAGCGATACCATCTTCCTCAATAACTTTAATAAAAACACTAGGAATATATATTCTGGATGTTATAGCATGATATGGTAGTTCATCTAAAAATATACTACCAACTACATTACCATATTCTAAAATAAACTTAAGCAATTGAGGATAAGCATCTTCTCTATCCTCTTTTGGAGAATAAGAATCAACATATTTTCCTTCATAAGAAAAAATATAGTAAGCACTTGCATCATTAATTGTCAACGAAGACACCTCACCATTTTTATTAAAAAACATTTTTGTTATATTGTTTAATAAAACATATAAAGCAGATCCATCTTCAAATTTATAGTAATAGTATTCCCCATGATTAAGTGTAGAATCAAGTTTGTCAAGTAAATGGCCATCAACTATTTTTTTTAATTTGGATTTATCTGTATCTTCACCAATAGACACTTTTATACAATCCTCAAATTTTTCTACTTCAACATTGGATCTTCTTTTTATTTTATTTTTCCACATTTCCATATAAATTACCCCCACAAAAAATGAACAATATTAAATTGTTCATTATTATAATACGTTTTATCTATCTTTTAAAGCCTTATTTATAGCATCATCTAACATTTTTTTATCAATTGGCTTAGAAACATATCCATTAAACCCTGCATTTATGAATTTGTCTTTTGCACCAACCACAGCATCAGCTGTCAAAGATATTACCGGAGTTTTAAAAGATGGATCTTCATGTAATTGTCTAAATGTTTCAATTCCATCCATATTAGGCATCATATAATCCATAAATATAATGTCATACTTGGTGTTTTTAACTTTGTTTAAACACTCAAGACCAGAATAAGCAGAATCTATTTCAAAGTGATATGGATTCATTATTTTAGTTGCAACTTTAACATTAAGTTTATTATCGTCAACTATTAAAATTTTCTTTCCTGTATAATCTTGAAAATTAATATTTTCTTCCATCGGACTTTCGCTTATTGTTGGTTTTTCTTCCACAGTTTTTGTAGGTTTATCATTTCCTTCAACTAAAGCGTTTTTTAAAACATATTTATTTAAAATTCTGTTTAGTTCTTTCTTGTCAATTGGTTTAGCAAGATAATCATCAAAACCTAAAAGCATATATTGTTCTCTCATTCCTTGAATCGCGTTTGCCGTTAAAGCTACAACCGGAATATTAAATTTAGGATCAGCTTTTAATCTAGTTAATGTTTCAGAACCACGCATCTTAGGCATCATATCATCAAGTAAAATAATATCATATTTATTACCACTTGTAATTTTATCAATACATCCAAACCCACTTTCACAAGTTTCTACAACACATTTATATGGTTGAAGAAGTTTAACTGCAACCTTTAAATTAAGTTTATTATCATCAACTACAAGTATTTTTCTTCCAGAAAGATCAATTACATCATCACTTACATCCTCTTGAGTTTCAAGTTTATGGTTGCTTATTCTTTGATCGATTGCCACCGTGAACTCTGAACCCTCTCCATAAATTGAATTAACAACAATCTTACCATGCATCATTTCAACTAATTGTTTTGTAATTGCAAGACCAAGTCCAGTTCCTTCAATAGTTGTATTCTTATCCTCATCAAGTCTTTGAAACTTGGTAAATAATTTATCAATATTTTCTTTTTTAATACCTCTACCAGAATCCTTAACACTCATAATAAGTCTACAAACATTATTGTTTACAATAACACATTTAACATCAAATTTTACATATCCTTCATCAGTATATTTAACTGCGTTGGTTAAGAAATTAATCAAAATCTTTTTTATATTGAAATGATCTCCATATAATACATGAGGAATATCCTCGGCAATATTTACTTCAAAATTAAGAGGTTTATCTCCTAGACGAGCTTTTATAAGTTTAACAACTTCATCAAGTATCTTATATATATCATAATCGCTTTGAACAAGTTCTAACTTACCTGATTCAATCTTAGATATATCAAGTATACCATTGACTATTTCAAGTAAAGATTCTGAAGCAGTTACTATATCAGCTGCATTTTCTTTTGCTTCTTCTAGACTATCAGCATTCTTTATACATTCAGAAAAACCAACAATTGCATTTAAAGGAGTACGTATTTCATGAGACATACTGCTTAAGAAATCAGATTTAGCACGATTAGCTTTATCAGCAGCGTCTTTTGCAGCAGTTACTTGATTTAGCATCTTTATATCAGGGTTTTCTATTGTAAAATACATTAAAGATGTTACAATTGATTGGCATGATATTAATAGCATTACATCTGGATAACATTTTTGAATATATAAAGCAATACCTCCCAAAATCATAAAAGCAAAAAAGGGATAATAAGCTTTATTTTTCAAATTAGTTTTATTGCATATCATAAAAATAATCATCAATAAAATACAAATAAAAGATGCAAAATACACTACATTTACTGCCATACCATAAGAATAAGCCGCTTCAGAGGTAAACTTAACTTCAAAAGGTAAAAGAATAGTTACCACACACATCAAAAGATAAATAGTAGTAAACAATTCAGTATATTTTTTCTTTTTTGCATCACTAATTTTTTTATTTTTAAAAGAAACAACAAAAAAATATATCATTATAAAATAAGTCCAAGAAAAATAATATATTAGATAGATTTTTGAAACTATAACACTTATATCATTACCAACACCAAGAGTTTTAAAACACACAAAACCAGTTATATCTAAAATAAGTCCAATCATATTTGTAATTAGTAGCAAAGAATAAATTTTATTCTCTAAAGAATTTATTCTCTTTTTAGAAAAATATATAACTGAAAACATTGTTATAAAAACCAAACATATTATGGAAAAACAACATCCATATATCATATTATCAACTCCATTATATTAATAATTATACAATAAATAAATTCAAAAAAAAATGCATTTTCTGCATTTTTCTATTTTAAAACTTTTTTTTGAACATTTTCTTGAAAATAATCTACCGGATACTTATCAAGCAATTGTTTTTCATCAACCTTACCGCCAACATTTCTTGGTAATTTATCAACAAACACTAATTGATAAGGAACAGACGTTTCTTCAAGGTTAAAATTGCAATAATCTAAGATTGTTTTTTCAGCAAGAGACGCATCTATATCATCTTTTAATTCAATAAAAGCCACAGGGACTTTTTGCTCTATTGGATGAGGGATCCCCATAACATAACAAGCATTAACAATATCTTTAAGTTCAGAAATTGTATATGATATTTTAGTTGGATGAACATTAAATCCTCTTCTTGCAAAAAGATTTTTAGCACGATCAAGTATAAAAAATTGTCCATCTTCATCAACATAGCCTATATCCTTTGTATGCAACCATACTTTACCATCGGAATGTGTCAATAATACTTTATCAGTTTCTTCTTGATTGTTTAAATATTCTTTCATAACTGTTGGTCCAGAAATACATATTTCTCCTAGTTGATTATACGTTAGCTCTTTATCAGTACCAAGCTCAAATACTCCCATATTTTCAAGAGCAAGTGGAATACCTACTCCACCAAATTTATATGCACCATGTTTTGCATATGTTGCTGCTCCACCATTTTCAGTACATCCAAGGCCTTGTCTTACAAAAACTTTAGCCTCATCAACAATAAGTGAATCTGTTACACCATTTATGTTTTTTTCAATATTTTTATCAAAAGAGGCTCCACCAGACACAAAGTTTTTGCCTCTATTAACTGGAATACCTTTAGACATATATTTGTGATATAAAGTTTCATAATGAATTGGTCCACCAGTAAAATGAGATATATGTTGTTTATCTAAAAACTTCTTAATATCTGTTTCCAAAGTTGGAACCAAAACAGCTTCTAATCCACAAACACCTGAATAGTGAGTTACTGATATACCATATCCAATTGATTGGGGTAACAAATCAAGTAATTTATCACCAACATCAAAAAACATATCGCCATATTTATGTTGGTATGCCATAGTATTTAGATTGTTATGCGTTAAGCAGACTCCTTTTGGACTACCAGTTGTTCCTGAAGTATTAATAATAACCGCAACATCATTTGCATTTTCAACATCTAAATTTAAAGAACAATTCTCAACATACTTTCTATAAGCATCAAATTCTTTAAAAGGAATATATTTTTTAGATTTGCTTATTTCACTTTTAGATTTATTTTTTATTTTTGAAAGAAAAGACATAACTGAAGATAAAGAATAAGTTCCGTCAGTTCCAATTATATTTTTTAAATTGGTATTTGCTTCTAAAACACTTTTATATTTCTCATAAAAACCATCAAATAATACAATAGTTCTAACTTCATTTTCACTTATTATTCTATCAAGTTCAGCAGGAGAAATCATTGGTAACAACGGATAAACTCTACAATTACATGAAACAGCACTGTAAACTAATTCACGTGATTCAGGTATATTTGGTAACATTGTTAATATAACTTCACCCTTTTTGGGATTCATATGTCTCAATGACGCATAATAATTCTCGATATCCTTAATATATTGTCTATAAGTCTTTTTGGTATTAAAATAACTTAATGCTATATTATCAAGATATTCTTGACAAGAATCATATAAAAGTTTAGTCATAGATACTTGTGGAACATTTAATTTTTCAATATTTTCCGGATAATACTTTAACCAAGGTTTATCAACGCTTGATAAACCAGTTTCATTTTTCTTATTTAATTCCATATATAACCCCTCTTCACTTAACTTGCCTGATATTCTAGCACATTTCAGTATTACTGTCAAATAAACTAGCCTTTATTCAAACAAAAAAAGACTTAACTAAGTAAGCCTTTTATTGTATTTATAATTACTTTTTTCATAACATTATAATCAATTGAATCATGTTTATGATAAACTACCTCATGACAATAATTATCTACTATTCCAATAATAACATGAACTTTTTCTCTAATATTTTCAGAAGAAAATCCACTTTCAACTAGTATATTTGAAATTTTATCAGTAAGTTCTATTTCACTTTTATTAAATATTGCTGAAATATCTGCATCAAGATAACTCATTGCCATTAACTCTTCATGAGCTTCTTTTTTCATGGTATGTGTTTTAATAAAATTATCAATCATTTTAGATATAACTTCATCAATATTATTTTTACAAATCTTTTTTTGATCAATAACATCTAACATTGGAAAAAGTATCGCATTTGCATAATCTTTTGTTCCTTCAATAAATATATCTCTTTTATCTGAAAAGTATTGATATATTATACCTGTTGAAACATCAGCATATTTAGCAATATCAACTGTATTAACATTATGATAGCCTTTTTCACACATTAATTCAAAACCAAGTTTTATAATTCTTTGTTTTTTTTCAATTGATGATTTTTTTATAGGTTCACGAACACTACTCATAATATCACATCCTCATATCAATTATATCATTATTCGTTTCCTTTTAAACTAGAAACCATATCTATGTTCTTTATTTTTTTAGATACATAAATAGAAACTATATACGAAACAACAAATGTAAATACTGCAGAAATAATATACGTTAATGGTTTAATATAAGCATTAAAATCATAATGTTCTTCAATAGCGACTTGAAACAAATATTCAACTAAAGCATATCCCAAAGGAAGACCAATAATTATCGAAAGAATTGTAATCCAATTGTTTTGTTTTATAAAAATATTTCTAATCTTTTTATCCTCGAATCCAAGTACTTTTAATGTTGCAAATTGATATTGTTTTTCACTATAAGATAGAATACTTAAATTGTATATTATTATTACTCCTAATATAACAGCAATAAATATTATAAGAGAAATCATTGTTTGCATCATTGAAAGCATGTTGTTCATAGATTCTTTTAAAGCGTTTTTATCTTGAATTAAATTAACTCCATCTATACTTACACCTTTATCTATTTTTCTATTTGTATAGATCGTATTTGGTTTATAAGTTTTACCAAGAGATTCATAATATTCTTTTGTCATCGTCATATTTTGATTTTGAGGATCTTTATTAAATCCTACAATAGTTGAAGTATACTCTTGATCATCACCAGCTATATGCCATTTAATTTTATCTCCTAGTTTATATCCTTCAATTTCAGCTAATTTATAAGTTATATAAACTCCATCGTTTTTATCAATATTCATAAATTTTCCTTTTTTATCTACAAATCTTAATAAAGAAGTAGAATTATTTACTAAAACATTGTTGCTTGTTTTCTTACCATCTTTTATTATTTCTATACTTAATGATAACGATGACTCATTTCCATAATCTTGAGTTAGTGATTCGATCTTCTTATCACTTATATCATCATTTAAAGTAAGCTTATAATCAAAATTATAAAGGTCATCGAATTGTAACTCTACAAAATGATTAAGAGAATCTTTCATTCCTAAGGCACATACAATTAAAACCGTACAGCCAATTATACCGGCAAGTCCCATAAGAGTACGCATTCTATTTCTTAAGATATCTCTTAAATTCCATTTGCTTGAAAAACTTAATTTATTGATTAATTTTCCTTTAGTTAAATTTAAACTTCCTTTTTTTACTTTTGGTATTTCATTTCTTAAAGTTTCTGCAGGACACTCTTTTAAAATACTTCTAACAGTTAAATAGGTAATTAAAACTACTAAGAATATAACTAAAATACTAACGAGATAACTAGTGGCATTCATAAGCGGAGCACCATTAGGAATTTCAAAGAATGACATCTCTAAAGCAATAAATGTGTTTCCAATAAAGAAATATCCAAGTATAAGTCCCATTAAGCATCCAGCTAAAGAAACTATAAATCCATAACTTAAATAATGAATTAATATTTTAAAATCAGAAAAACCTAAAGCTTTTAATGTACCAATTTGAACCTTTTGTTTTTTAACCACCCTAGTCATAGTTGTTATAACTGATAAGAGAGCAATAAAGATGAATAATCCCGAAAATACTCCAACATAAGTTTTTCCCTCATCGATTTCTCCTTGATAAGTAATATATGATGAAGTTTTAGTTGCTGGTAAAACAAGTGAAGAAGCAGATATATTTTCTTCAATATCAGCTTTTACTTTATCAATGTTATCTTTTTCATCCACATCTATCATTAAATAATTAAACACTAAATAATCTTTATAATTAAAATTCTTTACGTATTTATTAAATAATGTCTCATCTTTTATATTTAAATTACTCATGACTTTACTTTTTATATAATCTTCAGTTATTTCATTAATAGATAAATAAGCAAATCCAAATGAGTCCCTGTTTGGATAAAGTTCTGATTCATCTTTAGTATCATATAAATGATCTGGAACATTTATTAAACCTAAAACTTTTTCTTTTAAATCTAAAGTATCATACTTTACTGATATAGTATCTCCCACTTTTATTTTATTCTTTTTAGCATAGTATTCATCCAACCAAACACCCGATTTATTTACATCAAAAGGAATACCATCAATTACATAAAATTTAGATATATTATTGCTTTCAATAAAACTTAATAATAACACTTTATCATCATCTGTTTTAGCACTAACTGATAATTTTCTTTCAGCATCTTTAACGCTATCTAAAGCTTTAACCTTTTCTAAATCTTCATCAGTGAAATTTTCACCAATAGAAACTAGATCAAATAAGTTATTTTCAGAATAAAACTTATCAGCTGTATGTTGCATACCACCCATATATGCTTCAATTCCAGTATAGGCCATTACTCCAATCATAACCATCAAAAATATTGCAATAAATTGTGACAAATTGCTTTTTATGTCACGAATCATTTTTTTGACTAACATATTACCAAACGACCTCATCTATTTTCTTTGGATGGGTATTTTTTATGTCTTTATCAACACGGCCGTTTTTAATATTTATAACACGATCAGCTATTTCAGCAATAAGTGAATTATGAGTAACAACAATTACTGTTGTATCTTCATCACATTGACTTCTTAAAAGTTTTAAAACATCTACACCAGTTTTAGAATCAAGTGCTCCAGTTGGTTCATCACATAATAATACTTTTGGATTTTTCATGATTGCACGCGCAATAGATACCCTTTGTTGTTCTCCTCCAGATAATTCATTTGGAAATTTATCCTTATTTCTTTCAAGACCAACAGATTTTAAAACCTTGTTTGCATCCATTTCTGTATCAGTTACATCTTTAACTAAATTAACATTTTCTAAAACAGTTAAAGTCGGCATTATATTATAAAATTGAAAGATAAATCCAACATCATTTGCACGATATTTAGTAAGCCCCTTTGAATCAAGTTTAGAAATATCTTTATCGTCAATAAGTATAGAACCTTTTGTAACTGTATCCATTCCACCAAGTAAATTTAAAAGAGTTGATTTACCAGCTCCACTTGGCCCTAAAATAACCACAAACTCACCTTGGTCAATACTTAGGTTAACGCCATCTAAAGCATTGAACGGTTTCCCTCCAACATCATATGTTTTGTGTAGATTTTTAACCTCTATAAAATTCTTCTTTTTCATAAATCCTCCTCATATGAAATAAATTTCATATTAATTATATAAATATATATTTATTAAGTCAATACAGTATGAAACATTTTTCATATAAAAAGAAAATTGCAATAAAAAAATAAGATATGCAAATTACATATCTTATTATTGGCATACTCCTAAACATCTTTTGATAAATCAAAAGATAGACTTTAGATTTTTAGATACCCAAGGAGGCAGGACTAGTCGCAATCAACAGCTCCGGAAGAGTACACATAGCAGTTATCATTAGTCGAGCTATCATAGCAGTCCACGTTGCCAATGGAATAAGCATCGCAGCGGAACGCATCAGAGTTGCAGCGGAAGCGAGAACCAAAGTCACTACAAGCTGATTCTCCAAAATGATTTTTTAATGCTATAACTGAATTATCCAAATCATTTGGTTTAATACAAAATAATCCATTATCATTTATACATACACCTTTTGTATTATCAGTTCCCAATCCTACAAATACATTTTTACCTAATGTTGTATAATCTGTTGCACTTGATGTTGTTGGTGTTCCATATGCATAATATGTTGGTACCCATGCTACAAATGTTGGTTTTGTTACTCCTAATGTATCTCTTTCTACAGCATTAAATTCTAACTTACATGTATATTCTTCTGTAACACTCTCTGTTGCTACCTTATCTAGTGTTACTGTTAATGTTCCATTTAATGTTTCTTTTGCTTTTACAACTGTTGCATCATTTTCAAGTTTATTTTTGATACTTGTATATTTTGCTGTTGTTCCGTCCTTTGGTACACATGTTACTTTAACGTTTGCATCATAGTTACTTGAGTTATTCGTTACTTCATATGTAAGTATACTTGTTTGATTTAATGTTTTTAATTCTGATGTTTCAAATGTAATTATTTTCTTTGTATCATCTACTGCTGTTGAGTATACGTCCTTCCCATCTATACTTGCAGCTGTAAAGATTACACTAAAATCTTCATTATTTTCGCTTACCTTTGCATTTCCGTTTATTATTAGAGTTGTTGAGATTGCTGCAAATCCAATTGACATCAGTAATATTGCCACTATAAGCATGCTTTTCTTCTTCATTCTTTTTCCCTACTTTCTACTATTTTATTTTATAATACCCCCCCCGATTTTCAAGTCATTTTGGAGGGTTTACAAAAAATATACATAAAAAGAATTATGTATACATAAGCAAAATAAACCAAAAAAAATATGCAAAATAAATTGCATAATTTTTCTATTCTTATTTTTATTTTTGAACTACAGTTGTTTCTTTCTTATTCTTTTTGTTATTAGTAACTAGTATAGCTATAATTAAAGACACTACTAAAACACCAACAATAATCGTTATTATTAAGTCTTTGTTCTCAACTATATCAAATTTCTTATTTATAGTTATATAATATTTAGTCTCACTTGTTCCATCTTCACTTGTGACTTTTATCACTATTCTACTTTTATTTTTTAAATTATTATTACCCGATATGTTTACTATTGCTTTTTCATAATTTGGTGTAACATTGATATCAAGTTTAGTTACATTTCCCGAAACCACTAAAGTATAAGATTTTTTCTTAACATTATAAGTGAATTTTTGGCCGACAACTTCAATATTCTTAGCAGTAGAATCACTTTCTTTTACGTATTTTGTCGCTCCAACATCCAATCTTTTAATATTAAAAGTATAAGTATTTTTATCTCCATTTTCATCTGTAACAAAAATATCTATAACATTTTCACCAATATTAAGATTAGTGTTACTTATTTCATAAGTTGATGTGGATGATGCAAGTGTTACTACTGGATTAAAACTTTCAACATCATTTAAGACTTCTATGTTATAGTCAGTTATATATTTAGAAAATACAAATTCAATCTTTTCATCACTTACATCATTAATTAATAAAGAATTTTTACTAGTGTTTTTGGGTTTACTAACAGAAGTAGAAATTATATTAATGTCATTACTTCTAACTATTTCAGTAATACCATCATATGTAAAATCATCAATTTCTAGTTTTTCTTTAGTTAACGTCGTTACATCCTTAGTTATCTTACATTTTAAAGTTATGTAGTTTTCACTTAAAGACGTACCTTTTAAATTAAACTTATTATTTTCATATTTGCTAATTTCAATTAATCCTGAATCTTTACTAACTAAATCACAAGTTATATGTTCAGGAACTTTGACTGTACCCATAATTGATTCATATGTCTTATCAATTGAACTTTTTAAAACACACTTAAATTCATCATTTAATTTATAATTTCCATTTTCACAATCTAAAGAAGATGCAAAAACAAAACTTGGTACTACTAATAATAGTAATAAAACTCTTTTCATATAATCCCTCATATTCTATTACTATTCTATCACAAAATCTATTATATATCATTTATTATTTAATGTTTCTAATATTTTTCTTTTAGCAAGCGTAATATGTGCATTTTCAAGCCAAGATGAATCTAAATAAGTTACGTTCTTATTAAGAGTTAAATTAACACGATCAGAATTATTTAATACATAATCATATGGGACAACATTTTCATTAACACTTGCTTCTTTAACATTTTGAGCGTTATCCGGGCACGTTTTATATATAAAATCTATAATCGTAGAGCCAACTGGTAATTCAATACTATTTCCTTTTGAATCATATACGTATATCTTCTTTCCTAAAAGTTCACGATTAACTTGATCAATAAATTCCTGATTATTAAAGTATGCTTCATCTATTTCAGTAAGAGATTTATAAAACTGGTATTTATTTTGAATATCAACTTGCATCATCTCTTCAGAACCTTTTCCTTTTAATTGCCAATAAGCGCCTATTCCTAAAGTATCTATTAAATGCATTTTTCTTGTTCTTATATGGCTTTGCATAATAGTTGAATCAAGTCCAAAAACAGTTGTATTTAAAGAAGAATACATATTTGTTTTAGGAGAACTTATATAATCTTTAAATTCCTCACAGATTGGACGATATAAATGATGAATATAACCTAAAGATAAATAACAATCCATCACTTCATTAACAATTACCTGAAAACTTATTAAATCATGAATATTATTCTTATCCTCTTTTTCTAGTATTCGTTTATGAACTCCATAAATATTTTTTATATGAAGTTTTATATCATTAGAAATACCATTATCTATGAGCATCGTCCTTATTTCATGAGACATTTCTTCAATAGCTAAATCAGCATTAGTAAGAACGTTTTTTCTTAAAATAAAAGTATCTTGATAAATCTCTGGCATTAAAAATTTAAATGATTTATCTTCTAATTCACTTTTTACATTATATGCTCCAATAAAATAAGCCAAAGGCACATATAAATCCATGGTTTCTAAAGCTTTTATTTTTCTTTTTTTAGGGTCTTTATATTCCAAAGTTCTCATGTTATGTAATCTATCAGCAAGTTTTATTAAAATAATTCTAACATCTTTTCTAAAAGACGTTATTATCTTTCTCATATTAGCATTTTTATTATCCAATTTACTAGAAAAATTCATAGAAGTAAGTTTGGTAACTCCATCAACTAAACTGGCAACAGTTTCTCCAAATAGGTTTTCTATTTCTTTTAAAGTAACATTTGTATCTTCAACAATATCATGTAAAATCGCAGCACATATCGTGTTTCTATCCGCCTTCCAATCAGCAAGAATGGATGCAACAGCTAATGGATGAGTAATAAAAGGTTCACCCGAATCACGAAGTTGATGACTATGAGCTACAGCTGCCATATCATAAGATTTTTTGACCAAAATCAAATCTTCTTCACTCAAATAATCCAATTTAATTATTAACTCTTCAAATTTCAAAAAAAACACCCAACTTTCTAATAAAAAAGACCGCTTTGTTCCTATCTACAAGCGATCTCCAAGGTTTAAAATTTTACAATTATTTTTCATATAATCAACTACTTTCACTAGGTGAATTCAATTATAAATACCAAACAATTATTTGTCAAGTAGTTTTAAACCTCTAATACTTTCATTAACCCAGTTTTCTCCAATTTGAATAGAAGATGCTTTGTCTATTTCGTCTTCCAAGGTCTTACCCATAATATATTCCTTATCAACAATTGAGTTTATTTTACTAACCAAACCACTTCCAAGAATATAAGTTATTATCGGACTTGCAATTATACTAGATATAAGCACTTGAACATTTTCATTTTCATAATTTAAAGTTGCAGCAACAAGCATTGATAAAATAGAAAAAGTAATAAGTTCAGCTTTAGTATCTCCTAATTCTAAGAATCTGGCTTTTCTTAATTCTTTTTGAGCTTCAATTTTCAAGTTTGGATCAAGATAATTTGAATATCTAATCAAATTACAAAACACTTCGTTTAAATCACTCTCAGTTATACCAGTGCTTCGTTCCATATTCATCAAAGATTCAAAAGAAGCATCTGTTTCAACATAGCTTTCTTCTTTGGCAAACAAATAATTATCATATATATTTGCAAATTCTACTATTTTATCATGCATAGGTTTTAAACTAGCTATTAATTCACGTAATCTAGAAATATTTCTTTCACCCAATGGTGATGGATAAATGTTATCAATTTCTACATTAAACCCTTTTCTAAATTTGTTATATTCTTTAACTAACTCAAGATAAGCTCTATTAAATCCTCTATTAGGAACCGATGATATTACATAAAAGTGATTAACCGATTGCAACGTCAAAGACATATCATTACATTCTATAAATGTATCTTTAATTGCAAGTTCTTCATCAAGATCAAAAATCTTATCAGCCTCTTTTGCAAAATATTCCATACATTTTTGAGTAGATTCAATATATTCAATTACTCTATTTTTCTCTTCATTAAACTCTTTTGAATCAATCTTACCAAAAATAGACGCGATTAATAAATTGTTTATACGTTTTTTTGAGTTTTTTGGCCAAGCCAATAATTCTTTATAAATAATTGCTTTATTAGCCTTAAAAAAGGCATCTGCATCAAAAAATTTATTATTAAATTCAAATCCTATTTTACAAAGAAATTCAAAAAAGCCACAATTTTTTAAACTTTCATCTTCTTCATAAAAACATATATTTTCTTTCATAATTATCCCCATTTCTAAAAAGTAAACCTATTTTAGCACAATAAGCCCCATAAAGCAAACATCAAAAAAAGCAAGATTATCTCTTGCTTAATTCATCAGTTAAGATTTCTTTTACTTTAACTGGGTTTGCTTGACCACGAGTTTTCTTCATAACTTGACCAACAAAGTAATCAAACATATTTGTTTTACCATTCTTATATTCTTCTATTTGGCTATTATTTTCATTTAAAACTTCGCTTACAATTGAAGTTAAGGCTCCATCATCACTTATTTGTTCCATGCCCTCTTCCTTCATAATTGCTTCAGGCTCTTCACATCTTTCAAGAGTCAAGAAGAATAATTCTTTAGCTTGTTTAGATGATATTTTACCATTACTCATATTCTTTAAGATTACACTTAAACGTTTAGGATTTAAAAATAGTTCTTTGATAGTTATATCATGTTTATAAACATAACCAAGTATATTACCTGTAATCCAGTTTGCACATACTTTTGGATCAAGATCAAGGGATAAACACTCTTCAAAATATGAAGCGACATCAATATCTTTTATTAAAATACCAGCATCATAGTCAGATAATCCATATTTTTCAATATATTTTGCTTTTCTTTCATAAGGTAGTTCAGGAATACTTTTTCTTATTTCTTCTAACCATTCCTTAGATATCTTAAATTTAGGAATATTTGGTTCAACAAAATATTTATAATCTATAGCATCAACTTTTTCACGCATACGTTTAGTTGTACCTGATACTTCATCATATCTTCTTGTTTCTTGTTCAACTTCATCATAACGTCCAGCATCTTTAAGTTCACTTTGCCTTTCAATTTCATAAACAATTGTATCATGAACTCCACCAAATGAGTTAACATTCTTGACCTCTACTTTAGTTCCTAAAGTTTTCTCATCATCACTTATAGATACGTTGACATCACATCTTATTTGACCTTTTTTTGAATCAGCCTCACTTATTCCGCAATATTGATATATTGCACGAACATATTCAAGGAAATATACAGCATCATCAGCTGAATGTAGGCAAGGTTCCGTTACAAGTTCAAGAAGTGGAACATCAGCACGATTATAATCAATTGTTGAAGTATCATACAAGTGATTCATACTTGCTGTATCTTCCTCTAAGTGAATATTATCAATTCCTACTCTAAAACTAGTTCCATCTGGTCTAATGATATCGATATAACCATTCATACCAACACAATCCTCTGGTGGATTTTGAGTTATTTGATAGTTTTTAGGCATATCTGGATAGTAATAATTTTTTCTCACAAAATACATATATTCTGGTTGACGACAATTTAAGACTTCACTCATCATCAAAGACATTCTAACAGCTTCTTTATTTAAAACTGGTAAAGTTCCAGGAAAACCCATATCAATTGGTCTTATATTTGTATTTGGCATTTCAGAATATCCATTTTTAGCACTTGAAAATACTTTTGATTTAGTTTCAGATATTTCACAGTGCATTTCAAGACCGATAGTTACATAATATTTACTCATTACTTAACCTCCTTTGCAATCATATTTTTATATTCCATTACATTTTCTAGGGCGTAAGCAATATTTAAAACATTTTGATCATCATAACAATTTCCTGTAATGTTTACTCCTACTGGAAGGCCATCGATTAATCCATCTGGAATAGTTATAGATGGGAAACCTCCAAAGTTTCCAATTTGTAAATGTTCTTCAAGTACATCAAGTTCACTTTCATCTAAAACATCTTTATCACTTTCAAATTTCTTAGCAACACCTGAGCCAACTGGCATAATGAATGCATCATAACTCGCAAATAATTCTTTAAATTTATCTACAATAAGTCTTCTAACTCTTTGAGCATTTTTAAAGTATCTATCTTGGTTTTCAGATTGTAAAACGTATGAACCAATTATAAATCTTCTTTTTATTAATGGGGAAAATCCTTTAGTTCTATGATCTTTCATTTGCTCTTGATAAGTATTACCTTCTCCTCTTGGACCAAATATAAATCCAGTTAAGTTAGACATGTTGCTTGTTGCTTCAGCACAAGACAAAACTACGTATGTAGAAGATATTGCATTAAGTAAAGTTCTATCAATTTTTACACCTTCTACTATAGCTCCAAGGCTTCTTAATTTATCAAGAGTTTCATGGAAAATACTTAAATGACGAGTTAACTCTGGAGTTTTATGAGTATATGAGTTAATATCACATATATCTTCTAAATAGAAAAGTTTTTTACCTTTAATATCTTTATTTAAATTATCATATAGATGAATATCACTTGAATCCCAAGTAGTCATATCATACTTGTCGATTCCTTTCATACCATCTACTACTATTGCCGCATCTTCAACATTTCTTGTTAAAGCCCCACATGTATCTAAAGAAGAAGCAAAAGCAAACAAACCATATCTTGAAATCATTCCATATGTTGGTTTATATCCAACAATACCACAGTAAGCAGCAGGTTTACGAATAGAGTCTCCTGTATCTGATCCCGTTGCATAAGGAATAAGTCCAGCAGCAACTATAGCAGCTGATCCAGAAGAAGAACCAGCACACATACGTGTTTTATCCCATGGATTTAAAATATTTCCAGTATGAGCTGTTGTTCCAGTACCACCCATACCAAATTCATCCATTGCTGTTTTATTTACTAAAACTGCTCCTTTACTCTCTAAGTTTTTAATAGCGGTTGCTGTAAAAAATGGAACATAATCTTTTAAAGTATTACTTGATCCAGTTGATAAAATTCCAGCAGTTGAATAATTATCTTTACAAGCAAAAGGTATTCCTGATAAAAGTTCATTAGTAACTTCTTTAGAAGAAGCATCATCTACAACAGTAACTACTGCATTATATTCATCTTTTGCAGTATAAGAGTCTTTTATAGCTTCTTTAACAAGTTCTTCGCTTGTAATAGAACCAGATTCTAATTCTTCATGTAATGTTTTAATATCTTTATCCATTATCCCACCACCTTTGGTACACTTACTTCATCACCATCTGTGTCATCACAGTTAGCAAGTAAGTCTTTTATGTCAATTGATTCTTCAACTTCATCGTCTCTTAGAACATACTCAAAATTATCTAAGGCATGAGTCATCGGAAGAACATCTTTTATATTAGGTATTTCATTTATTTTATTGATATTTGCATCAATTACTGCAAATTCTTTAAACACCATATCTTTTTCGTCATCACTTAAACCAATCATTAATAGATCAGCAAGTTTTTCTACTTTTTCAGGTGTAAAACCACTACTCATTTTTATCCTCCTCAACTACTTTTATTCCAAGTTCTTTAAGTTGTATAGGCATAAGTGTTGCAGGGGAACCCATCATTAAATCTGCTCCACTTGCACTTGTTGGGAATGCTTGTACTTCTCTTAAATTTGGTTCATCTTGGATAAGCATTATTAATCTATCGATACCAGGAGCCATACCACCATGTGGAGGACATCCATATTTAAATGCTGTAAATATCGATTTAAATCTGTTTTCAACTTCTTCACGACTGTATCCAACTATTTCAAATCCTTTAGCTAAACTATCTAAATCATGATTTCTAATTGCTCCAGAAGCCATTTCATTACCATTACATACAAAGTCAAATTGATATGCAAGTATTTCTCCTGGATCTTTTTCTTCATAATCTTTAATTCCTCCATGAGGTAAACTAAATGGATTATGACAGAATTCCCACTTCTTAGTTTGTTCATCAAATTCAAACATTGGGAAGTCATTAATGATACATAATTCTAGTTTATTATTATCAATTAAATTCATTTTTCTTCCAAGTTCATTTCTTATAAGACCAGCAAATTTTTGTGCATGAAGTTTATTTCTATTAGCTATAAAGAACATTACTGAATTTTCTTTCATATCAAATTCATGAATTAGGTTCTTTCTTTCTTCATCACTTAAGAATTTATCAATTGGTCCTTTTAATGAACCATCACTCATAAGTGTTATATAACCTATACCAGGCATTCCAATACTTGATGCATAATCAACGATTTCATTAAACCAAGAGTTTGAGTTCTCACCTATTCCATCACATACAATTACTTTAATAGTTGATTTTTTAAATGGTCCAAAACTTGTATCTTTTAAAACAACACTAGCATCTTTAATAATTAATGGGTTTCTTAAATCCGGTTTATCAGATCCATACATTTCCATTGCATCTCTATAAGCAATACGCCTGAATGGAGGTTTAGATACTTCTTTATTTGAGAATTTTGTAAATGTATCATAGAAGATACTTTCTCCAACTTCTAGTACTTCATCTTCTTCAACAAAAGACATTTCCATATCTAATTGGTAGAATTCTAAAGTTCTATCAGCTCTAGCATCTTCATCTCTAAAACAAGGCGCTATTTGAAAATATTTTCCCATGCCACCAACCATAAGTAACTCTTTATATATTTGAGGAGCTTGTGGAAGAGCATAAAATTTTCCTTTAAATAAACGAGATGGAACAACGAAGTCTCTTGCTCCTTCTGGTGATGATGCGGTAAGAATTGGAGTTTGTACTTCTGTAAATCCTAAATCATACATTTTGTTTCTTAAGAAATGTAAAATATCACTTCTTAAAACCATATTCTTTTTAACTGCTTCATTACGCATATCAAGATATCTATATTTAAGTCTTACATCATCTTTTGTTTGTTTACTTGTCATGATTTCAAAAGGAAGTTCATGAACACAGCTACCAAGCATTTCTAATGAATCAACAACCATTTCAACATTTCCAGTTGAGATTCTATCATTTTCTGTTCCTTCTTCTCTTCTACGTATTTTTCCAGTTAATTTTACAACTGATTCTTTAGCAATACCTTTAAACATATCATCATCATTTGATACAGTTTGTAAAGTTGAAGTTTCATCTCTTAGGTCTAAAAATAAAACTCCACCATGATCACGAATATTTTCAACCCAACCAGAAACAACAACATCTTGTCCAGCTAAAGTTTCATTTATATCTTTTAATAAATGTGTTCTATATTTATTCATATTTTTTCTCCTTACATATTCATATCTAAGTAATCAATTAAATCATTAATTTCTACTTCTTTTTCTTCTTTTGTTTTATTGTCTTTTACTCGTACCATATTCTTAGCTAAATCTTCATCATTTAATACAATAAAGTATTTACTATTAAATCTATCAACACTTTTAAATTGAGCTTTTAAAGATTTATTCATCATGTCAGTTTCAACTACAAATCCATTTAAACGTAAATCTTGAGCTAAATAACAAGCTGTTTCTTTTTCAGTATTAGTTACATATAGAAGATATACATCAATCGAATCATTAATTGGAATCTTTACTCCTTCTTCTTCCATAGCAAGAATGGTTCTATCATATCCCATGGCAAAACCTAATCCTGGGACACTTGGTCCACCTAAAGTTTCAACTAACGAATTGTATCTTCCTCCGCCTCCTAAGGCATAAGAGTTATTTAAAGTTATTTCAAACACGGTGTGATTATAATAATCAAGTCCACGAACTAGTTTTTGGTCAACTTCATAATTTATATCCATAAGATCAAGTAATTCACATAATGAATCAAATCTTTTTTTACTTTCTTCATTTAAATAATCTAATATTTTTGGAGCTGATGCCATTATTTCATTTTCCGCATCAACTTTACAATCAAGTATTCTTAATGGATTTTTTTCAAGTCTATTTTTACAGTCTTCACATAATGAATCAATATGAGGACGGAAATAACTTACTAAAGCTTCTCGATAATTATTTCTCGATTCATCATCACCTAAAGTATTAAGACGAACACAGACATTATCAAGGCCAAGTAAACGATAAGCATTGTAAGCAAGAGAAATAACTTCAGCATCACTTATAACATCATCTGAACCGAAGCATTCAAATCCCCATTGAGTAAATTCTCTATTTCTTCCACTTTGAGGGCGTTCATATCTGTACATCTTAGCGTTATAGAAAACTTTCACTGGATCAGTCATATTTCCATACATTTTATTTTCAATAAACCATCTTACAATAGATGCAGTTCCTTCTGGTCTTAAAGTTAAATTTCTATCTCCTCTATCTTTAAAATCATAAGTTTCTTTTTGAACCATATCTGTAGTTTCTCCAACACCTCTATGGAAAAGTTCACTAGCTTCAAATACTGGTGTTTCAATATAACCATAACCATATTTTTCTGAAAGTGTTGCGAGTATTTCGTTTACATAAGCACGTTTTTTAGCATTATCTCCATATATATCATATGTTCCTTTTTGTTTTGTTATCATAAAATCCTCCTTAACATAAAAAAACCTACATAACGTAAGGACGGAATAATCCGCGGTGCCACCTTACTTTACATAGGTACTCTCTTCTTCTTTTATCGCAAGAAATGCGTTTTTATATACTGAAAAGTGTTATGATTATAATACGTATTCGGCATTTTCACCAACTAGCCTTCTCTTAAATACTTAATTATAAACTCGGGTCTTTCCTATAAAAATGTACTTTAATTATAAATAAAATAGTCTTTGTTGTCAATAGAATAGCTTCTATTTTTCATAATTACAATTCGAACATTTTATTTCATCTTTTTTCTCAACCAGTAAAGAACCACACTCAGGACAAGTATCACCAGTTGGTTTATCCCAAAGAGCTACATCACATTTTGGATATTTATCACATCCATAGAATATCTTACCTCTTCTTGTTTTCTTTTCTACAATATCTCCATCGCATTTTGGACATTTACATATAACTGTTTTAACTTTTTCTTCTTTTTTTATGTATTTACATTCTGGATAGTTACTACATGCAACAAATTCACCAAATTTACCTTTACGTACAACTAAAGGTGAATTGCAGTTCGGACAAGTTTCACCAGTTTCTTTTGGAGATGCTTTTTCCATTTTAGTAAATGCACTTTCTACTAAAGGCTCAAATTCATTATAAAAATCTTTTAATATTTTTATGTTATCTTTATTTTCTTCAGCAATTAAGTCTAAGTCAGTTTCCATATTGGCTGTATATTCAACATTAATAATATTTGAAAAATATTCTTGTAGTTTATCAGTTGTTTCAATACCTATTTCAGTTGGAACAAACTTTTTATCTTCAATTTTAACATAATCACGCATTTTTAATGTTTCCATAGTTTTTGCATACGTTGAAGGTCTTCCAATACCAAGCTCTTCCATTTCTTGAATCAATGTTGCTTCAGTATATCTAGAAACTGGTTTAGTAAATTTTTGTTCAGTTTCAATATCTTTTGTAGATACTACTCCATTAAACTTATCAAAATCTGGTAATATAACATCATCTGTTTTTGAAAATTCTTTATATACTTTTAAGTAACCATCAAAAGTCAAAATAGAGCCTGTTACTTTAAATTCATAACCGTTATTATCAAGAATAGCTGTTGTTGCAAGTGTTTTAGCATCACTCATTAAAGATGCTAGAGCACGAGCATATATTATTGAATATACTTTATATTCATCTTTAGTTAAATATTCTTTAACACTTTCAGGTGTTCTTTTAATGCTTGTAGGTCTTATTGCTTCATGGGCATCTTGTACATTTTCCGTCTTCTTACCCTTTTTAACAACACCAACATATTTTTTACCAAAGTTTTCTTCAATATATTTAAAAGTATCATTTATAAATACTGGAGAAAGTCTTGTTGAATCGGTACGCATATATGTTATTAAACCTAGAGTTTCACTTCCTAAATCTACACCTTCATAAAGTTTTTGAGCAATACGCATTGTTTTACTTGAATTAAAATTAAATTTATTAATACATGCTTGTTGTAAAGTTGAAGTTGTAAATGGAAGAAAACCTTTTTTAGTTTTTTCTTTTTTCTCTACACTTGCTATTTTAAAATCTTCACCTAATTTAGATAAGATATCTTTAACTTCATCTTCATTATGAATTTCAAGTTTTTTTCCTTTATATTTTTCTAAATTAGCATCAAAATCTTTAAATTTAGCTATAACATTCCAATATTCTTCAGGAACAAATGCAAGTATTTCTCTTTCACGATCAACAATTAGTTTTAAAGCAACAGATTGTACACGACCAGCACTTTTACCACCTGTTTTAGATTGCATAAGTTTTGATAATCTAAATCCAATGATACGGTCTAATATTCTTCTTGTTTCTTGACTTCTAACTAATGAATCATCAATTTTTCTTGGATGCTTAAAAGCTTCTTTTACAGCGCCTTCAGTTATTTCATTAAAAACAACTCTTTCATAATTATCTTTATTTAAACCAAGTACTTCATAAAGATGAAAAGAAATAGCTTCTCCTTCACGGTCTGGGTCAGTTGCAAGATATACCATATCAGAATTCTTTGCATCCTTTTTTAAAGATGCAATATCTTTCTTTTTACCAGGTATTTCTTTATAAGTTGGTGTAAAATCACCTTCGACATCAACACCAAGGCCAAATTTACCAGAAGTAGCTAAATCTCTTATATGTCCTTTACTTGATACTACTTTATAATTTTTACCTAAATATCCAGATATTGTATGAGTCTTTGCTGGAGACTCAACTATTACTAAATTCATAGATGTCCTCTCTTTCATAATTAAATTTAATTACTACTTAATTTATTTTTTGCTTTTTCAAGTTCTGTTCCTAAATAGTTAAAATAGTTAGATTTTATTGCTGAAGTACTCATTCTTTGTCTTTCACGAATATCGGCATTTATTGAAGCAATTTCAGCATTAGTATATGTTTTAGTTGTTCCATCTTTATAGGTCATTTTAGAATTTGGAGCACTATAGTATCCATATTCATCAGTCCATGAACCATCAGCAAAAACTACTCGTGAAGCATGATCTTTACTAAATATATCAGTTCCTAAATAAAATCTAGGATCATAATCCATATTAAATAAATTAAGAAGTGTTGGAAGCAAATCAAGTGGAGATGTATAATCATTTACAACAATGCTTTCCATTCCTGCATTATAAATTAACATAGGTGTTCTGTCAACGTTTTTGTTTTTATTTGAATTTCTTGAAATTGTATAATCAGCATTTTTACTTAAGTATTCATTAATTTCTGAATCTGTTAATCCATAAGGAAAATGATCACCAAACATAGCAATAACAGTATCTTCAAGTTTACCTTCACTTTCAAGTTCACTTAATAGTTCACTTAATGCTTCATCTAAAGTTTTCATCTTTGATAAATATCTTCTTAAAGAAGTTGAATATCCACTGAATTTTTCATCATTCATATATTTATCACCCATCTTAGATGATTGAAAATATGGTTGATGTGTTGTAACAGTTGCAAAGTATGACATAAATTTATCTTTATTCATGTAATATTTTTGAGCACTTTTAAACATATCTACATCACTTGGCCATTCTTCATAAGGTTCTTCATAAGTCATTCCTAAATCAGTTACGCCATAGAATTTTTGACTACCTAGATTAACATGTATTTTACCTCTCCTATAGTATTTTTGAGTATAATCATGATATGAACTTGTATAATACCCCTTATTATTAAATATATTAAATGCAGCAGTAAAATATTTATTAGATGCATATGTATTAGCTGTACATGTATTATTTATCGTAAATAAGCTTGTTAAAGCAGTAAATTCGTTATTACCCGTTGAACAGTTGTTTCTTGGTGTATAGTTATTTCTAAAAGATATTCCTTCATTATACATTTTTGATAAAGTTGGAAAATCTTCTTTATTAAGAATCGCTATTTCATTTACTGATTCAAGTAAAATAACAATTAAGTTCTTTCCTTCAAATTTACCAGTCATTTCATTTTTATCAGTAATTTTCCTATTTATAAAATAGTTATTTAATGTTTTATATGTTTCATCAGTAGTTGTATCAATTACCATCTTCCATGCTGTATCATCAATTGTACGAGTCATGTCAGTAACAACTTTATCATGTTTTTCTTCTTTTTTATCTTCTTTTTTGTTTTCTATATTTATAACTCTATCTGCATCTATTTTTAAAACCATACTTTTTATATCACAAAATCCATAAGTTAATACTCCATAATTATCTACAGCTAAATTAGAATTTTCAGGATATAGCCATAAAGAATAAACCGAATCCGTTTGAAGTTCATTCATTCCTACATTATTTTTTAGTATTTCATAATATCCAAATGAACTAATAAACAGAACTATTACGGTTACTGCTTCAATATATATTTTTTGAGCCATTGTAAGGTTTTCATTTCTTGTTTTATTTTTCATTATTTTTCTATCAATAAAAATATAATATAAAACAAATAATATAGTTGGTAAAAGTATAAAATAATATTCCATTTTTAAAGATTTTAAAAAGTCTAAAATATAACTAATTACTTTAGTTCCTTGTTCAGTATTCCCAACTCCCATAAAGAATCCAATGAAGTTAAATAATCCAAATTCAATAAATTCATATAAACCAATTGCTAAAACAAAAACTATATGAATTATTCTAGCAGGTAGTTTTTTAAAGAAATGAGTTATAAAACTTATTCCTAAACCACATATAAATGATGCAAGTAAAATACGTATAGTACCAAAATCAAACAATTTAGATCCTGCAAAATTTCTTATAATCATTTCAATTGAAAAAATAAAAAGGGTCATTATAAATGTATTTAAAACGACTCTATTAGTTAAAACTTTTTTCATATAAACACCTCTTTTAATTCTTATACTCTTTTATTATTTCACTTATTGGAGAAAATGTAAATCTATAAAAGTCTTTAACACCATATTTTTTTACTGCTTCAATATGTTTTTTTGTTGGATAACCTTTATGAGATGCATAACCATACTCAGGATAAATTTTGTCAAGGTCATACATCATTCTATCTCTTGTTACTTTAGCTATAACACTAGCAGCAGCTATACTTAGGCTTTTTGCATCTCCTTTAATAATAGAAGTTGATGGAATATCAATATCAAGTTTAACAGCATCAATTAAAACATGTTCAGGCTTTTTACTTAAATTAGATAAAGCTATTTTCATTGCTTCTTTACTAGCTTCTAATATATTTATTTCATCGATTCTTTGAGGAGATACTATACCTATTCCATAAATAGTATCTTTAATAAGTATTTCATAAAGTTTATCTCTTTTTTTCTCACTTAACTTTTTAGAATCATTAAGGCCTTCTAAAGAATAATTTTTTGGTAATATACAAGCACATGCAACAACTGGTCCACAAAGAGGTCCACGCCCTACTTCATCAACTCCAGCAATTAAAGTTATACCTTCTTTATATAATTCTTTTTCAAATGCGAGTAAATCTACTTCTTCCATATAACTAATCCTCTAATCTATCAAATGTAACACCTTTAATTACATCTTGTTTCATATCGTTTACTATAAATGTGCTAACTCGATCATAATCAATTTCGCCACCACTTATTCTAGCACCAATTTTTTTACCTATAGCATCATACGTAACACATAAATCTTCATCAACATGATCTACACCATATCTATTTTTTAATATATTATTATAATACTTATCAAGTTTGTTTAGAATATGTATGGCAACTTCATCTATTGGCAAGACTTCATTTTTAATTGCACTTATACTTGCAAGATTTAAAGCAACTTCAGCACTTTCAAACTTAGGCCATAAAATACCTGGAGTATCTAAAAGTAAAATATTTTCTTTTGTTTTAAGCCAAACAAGATTCTTAGTAACCCCTGGTATATTACCAACATTAGCTACTTTTTTACCTGCAAGCTTATTTATAAATGTTGATTTACCAACATTTGGAACCCCAACAACTAAAGCTTTGATTTCTTTTTCTTTTAATCCTTTATTAACTCTTTTTTCATTAATTTCACGCGCCAAAGTTTTCGTTGCATCAAAAACCTTTTTATAATCATCATTATTCTTTAAATCAACAAGAATTACTTTAGAACCATCATTTTCCATTTTTTCTTTAAATTTTAGAGTTTCATTTAAATCACACAAATCTGCTTTAGTCATAATAATTATTTTTGGTTTTCCTTTAGTTATTTGATCGATATCATCTATTCTAGAAGACATTGGTACTCTAGCATCTACAAGTTCATATACTATATCTATTAAAGGTAATAAATCACCTATTTCTCTTTTGGTCTTAGCCATATGTCCTGGATACCAGTTAATTCCGACTGATGGTAAGCTTTTTTTACTATCATCTTTTTTCTTTTCCGCCCTAATTTTTCTTTTTTGATACATATCCATATTTATCACTTCCTTTTTACAACTTATAATTTAATTAACTAATTCTATAATGACCTATAATATTATTACGATATTCTAAAATATCTTCCTCATAATATCTTTGATAAGGATTAGCATGATGAATTATAAAAGGAACACCTTTTTTATTCCTCTTATCAGATACTATACCAATATGATTTTTAAATACAACAATATCTCCACCTTGCCATTCCTTTATTTTATTAATATCATTTGTTAAAGCAATTGCATTATTGTCTAAATATACTTTTAAATTTTGTACTCTTCTAAAATCAATATTTTTATCTATAACATCAATATCATATAAATTTCTATTTGTTTTTATATGTTCATTTACTAAATTCATTAAATCATAACCTGCGCCTTTTAATCCAAATGCAACAACATCTGTACATACACCATATTCATCATTTGGATAACCCGTAGCATAATATTTACTTTTATATTTAGGATTTGTTTTTATATAATCCCTTACATTATTTATTATATCAGTTTGATCATCTATACCATCATTATCTTTATCAGTTTTACTTATATAAGTCTTAATATTAAAATCTTCATTAGTATATTTTTTATGCGGAATATAATTAAAACGATATAACGCATATAAAACAACAATTATTAATATTATTAAAAAATTTGTCACAATAATTAATATTTTCTTTTTCATAAATTCTCCATTTCAACAAATTACTATTTTATTTCATCAAGTTTCTTTTGCTCCTTTATTTCTAATTTTTTCCTTTCTCTTTCAAGTTCTTTTAAACTCTTTTTAGGTGTTGGCATTTCCTCCGGCATCATTCCACCAATATCTGCAATTGCCTTTCTAACTTTTTTCCCTACCTCATAATGTACATCTTTTGCTTCTTTCTCACCTAGTACATTATCTTTTAAAAGTTTTTGCTTCGTTTGATTTATTCTAAATAAATTAGC
>ERZ1673743.574-NODE-574-length-53930-cov-11.043360_pt1 | contig 53930 bp, 48 predicted proteins | sample MGYA00580197_ERZ1673743 | MGnify/ENA primary metagenome ERZ1673743 (study PRJEB41218, sample SAMN15661795) | gut metagenome | host: Homo sapiens | place: Canada: London | collected 2015-08-20/2019-03-30 | study: EMG produced TPA metagenomics assembly of...
ATATAGACCACAATTCTATTTCAGAACAACAGACGTTACAGGTGTTATTGAATTAGCAGCTGGAACAGAAATGGTTATGCCAGGAGATAACATCGATATGACAATCGAACTTATCACTCCAATCGCTATCGAAAAAGGATTAAGATTTGCTATTCGTGAAGGTGGACGTACAGTTGGTTCTGGTGTTGTTTCAGAAGTTATTGAATAATAAATGAAATAAAAGAAGTTAATGCCACATAAGAAAATAATTGTAAAATAAATTTAAACAAATATAGAGCTTATAGGCATTACTGTAGCAATAAAAACAGTATAAAATGCGGAAAATGTTTTTTATACTGTTTTTTTTTGTACCTAAAATATGGGAGGATGAATAATGAAAAAATTAAAAATGTCATTAATACTATTAATAAGTAGTATAGCAATCTGGAGTTTAATGCAGGTAACTGTGTATGGAGAAAATTTCTATAATAGCATAACTAATCCAACTAATACAACTAAAGTATATGATGGAATTGATATGCAAGGGTGGTCAGGACATATTACATACACTAATAATGGAAATGTAAATGTTTCAAATGGATTTATCTTAACATATAATGCAGAGTTTATAAATAATGGAAAGTTAACACTTACAGGTAATGATGATTATATAAATAAACATACTACATTTAGTATTGGTAGCGGATGTAGTTTTAAAAATACTGGAACAATGAAAGTGTCTGGATACTATAATTTTGGAGCTACAGAGTCATTCGAGAATACAGGTAAACTATTTATTAGTAATATTGATAATGCAAGTCTTAATGGGCTAAATAATACAGGAATAATCGTATATGGTGATAATGTAAGAGATGCTATTATTCAAAATTTAAAAAGTAAAACAACTGCTCCAGGCCAGGTTATGTCACAAGCAGATTATGACAATAATTATGTTCCACAAGATTATACTATAACGTATGATTTAAATGGTGGAAATTGGATAAATACTCCAAGTAGTGATATTTCTTCGTATAATGATACAAGTAGAACAAACTATAAATTTGAAATTGATGCACCATTTACAAATATTGCGAGAAATCTAAATAAAGATGGATATACATTTGCAGGATGGACATGTGTTGAAAAGGGAATAACCAGTCCTACTAAATATATTAATATTATGACATCTTGGAGAGAAAATATTACTTTAAAAGCAGTATGGACTCCTGCTAAATACTATATCTATTATCATTTAGATAATGGATATTTTGACAGTAGTATAACAACTCCAACAATAAATAATAGTGGAGATATTCCATGTACACTTTATAATATAGAAAGTGCAGATTTTACATTACCAACTCCAAGTAAAAATGGATATACATTTGATGGATGGGTTTTGGGAGTCACAGGTAACAAAGAAATGTCTGTAACTATTACAAGAGGAACAACAGGAGACTATGCATATACTGCTAAGTGGATACCAAATGGAAATATACCTTATAAAATAAATGTTTTTTATATGGATAAAAACGGACAATATAGTGCTACTCCATACAAAGTAGTTGATCTAACAGGTGTAGTAGATACACAAGCTAACATTCCAACAACTACCTACAATAGAGTAGGTTATACATATGATGATACAAAGTCTAAAAACAGTGGAATGATAGCAGGAGATGGTAGTCTTGTTCTTAATATGTACTATAAACTTAATGAATATAATATCAATTTCTATAATAATGATGGAACAACAAAACTATATTCATACAAAGGATTATATGGAACAGCAATCCAATATTCAGGAGATCCACTAACATATAGTGATAGCGACTATAACTATACTTTTAAAGGATGGGCTAATTTACCAAATCAAAAATATGCAATAAACGATATAGGAAATATTACAGGAGATAAGAACTTTTATGCGATAATTGAAAAAGAAGCAAAGTTTTGCATAGTATCACTTGATGATGTTACAGGCTTTAAAAAACCAAGTAATTCAAAAATAAGAATTAATAAAGGAGAAAATTTTGAAATTAAACTATATCTTGAAAATGACAACTATTATATTGGTACAGAGAAATGGATAAATCTTGTATATAAAAGCTTATGGGTTAGAAGTAAAACTAATGGATTAAAATTAGGTACAGATTATACAATAACATTTGAGGGATATGGAAAACCTGCTGTTATTTCAATACCAAATGTTAGAGAAGATTTAACTATCACATTTACAGCAAATTATCATGATGAACATTTATGTTCTCATAAACAAGATACAGTAAAAAAAGAAGCAACATATACAGAAACAGGAATAGTGGTTCACACATGTTATAAATGTGGAAAAATATATGAAGGAACAATTCCTATGCTAAAACCAGAAGAAAATAATGACGATAAAAAAGATGACAAACAAGATAAAAAAGAAGATAAAAAAGATGACAAAAAAGAAGATACTTCAAAAAAAGAACAAAATACAAACAATAATGATACAACTAATAATCCAAAAACAGGAGAAAGCAGTAATATATATGCTTGGATCGTAACTTTTATACTTAGTGGTTTGACTTTAATTGGAACAGTTATATACAGAATAAAAAACGCAAGTAAATAATATTAAGATGATTGACTTTTGACGGATTTGATTATATAATGTCGATGAAATCAAATAAGGAGAGATTCTTTTATGAAAAAAGTAATTTATATCATTTTATTTGCTGTAATATTATTGCTTGTAAGTAGCGTATCCGTAAGGGCTACAACAACTTTAAAAGTAACGGCAGATACACTAAACATAAGAAAAAGTGCATCAACAAGTGCTACAGTGCTTTCACAATTATCAAAAGGAGATATATGTGAACTTATAGAAGAAGATGGAGATTGGTATAAAATAACATACAAATCATATACAGGATATGTATCAAAAAAATATGTAGAAGTTCAACAAAGTTCTGATGACAGCAAACAAGAAGAAAATAACACAAATACAACAAATGAAAATGTAACAGAATATAATGAGGTTACAGGAAAAACTTCTAAAAAAACAGATGTAAAAATACTTCCATTAATAGGATCTAGTGTAATTGAAAGTTTAAATAAAGATGCAGAAATTACAGTTATATCTGAATTAAATGGTTGGGCATATGTTCAATCAAGTACAGTAGAAGGCTGGATAAGATCTGATGTTATAACTAACAGAAAAACAACTACAATTAAATTATCAAATACATCAGATACAAAACAAGAAGAAAATAACACAAGTACAAATACAAATACAAATACAAATACTAATACTAATACTAATACTGATACTAATACAAATTCTGTTGCTAATAAAGACAATGAAAGTAAAAACGAAGTTACAAATAATACAGCAGACAATAACAACAAAGCTCAAGAACAATATACAAAGAAAACTATGTATGTAAAAGAAGAGTATGTAAATTTAAGAAAAAAAGCAAGTACATCCTCAGATGTGTTGATGGTTGTGGGTGTAAATACAAAACTTACAGTTGTTGGTGAAGATGGAGATTGGTATAAACTAGATACAAGTGAAGGGGAAGCTTATGTATCTAAGAAATTAGTATCAGATACAAAAGTAACAACATCAAGAAGTGGAGGGGTAAGAACAGTAGAAGAAACAAATACACAAACTGTTCAAACTTCTTTAAATAGTACAAATAAAGTAGAACAAACTCCTAATAGCAATGAAAAAGCTACTGAAACAGTAACAACTACATCTTCTAAAAAAGGAGAAGAAATTGTAAGCTATGCTAAGAAATTTTTAGGAGTTCCTTATGTATATGGTGGAGCAAGTTCAAAAGGTTTTGATTGCTCTGGATTTACAATGTATGTATATAAAAAATTTGGAATATCTATGGGACACGGGGCACAAATGCAATCAAGATTAGGAAAAAAAGTTAATGCAGATAAAACATCCAGCAGTAGCCTGAAAAATAACCTACAACCAGGAGATTTAGTATTCTTTTTAGATTATGAAACAATGGACGAAATAGGACATTGTGGAATATATATAGGAGACGGAAAGTTTATACATGCTTCATCTGGTTCAGGATATTGCGTAAAAATAAATAGTTTATTACCAGGAGAATATTACAATACAAGATATTGTGCAGCAAGAAGAGTAATTTAATATAAAACGGGGGCAAAGAAAGAAGGTTAAATTGAAAAGACCATTATGCATTGCCTCTGTTTTTTACATAATAGGAATATTAATAGGGCTATACATAAACATAAGAATAGTTATATTAATGTTTTTTTGCATAATTATAATAGTTTCAGTGTACATATTAACAAAGACAAAAATTACTATAATATATTTTGTAGTTTTAATATTAGGTTTTATACAAATAACTGTTATAAATAATAATTATGAAAAAGTATATAACTTTGTAAAAGAGCCTATGCAAAAAGTAAAGGCAGAAATTATATCTGAACCAGAAGAAAAAGAGTATAAAGTAGTTTACCAAATAAATATTTTAGAAGCACAAAACTGCCAAGAGTTTATATACACAAAGTGGATGTTAAATGTAAAAAAGTCTAAAAATATACAGTATAAATATGGAGATGTAATCTATATAATAGCAAAATTTAATAAAACAGAAAAAGCTAGAAATTATAAGGGATATGATGATAGTATATATTTAAAATCGAAAGGATTTTATGGAAGGGCAGATGCTACATATATTGAAAATGCTTATATAAGATATAACAATAATTGGATACAAAATATTTGTAATAATATAAAAAGAGATATAAGTAGTAAGTTATGCAAAAATCTTTCAAAAGAAACTGTTGGAATTGCCTTAGGCATTTTAATTGGAGATAAACAAAAAATATCAGATGAAACAGAAGAATATTTTAGAAAAGGCGGATTAATGCATTTACTGGCAGTATCAGGAATGCATGTTTCGTATATAATAATTGGCATTTCAAGTTTGTTTGGTAAGGCAAAAAATAGAATTATAAAATTAGCAAGTATCTTGTTAATGGTCTTTTTTATGATATTAACAGGAATGACACCATCTGTTATGAGAGCAGTTATAATGGCAGTAATGGAGGTTTTGGCAAAAATTTTACATCGAAAATCAGATATATATACCAATCTATCAATATCAACTTTTATAATATTGGCTATAAATCCATATTACATATTAGATATTGGATTTGAATTATCTTTTATGGCAACAATTGGTATAATATTTTTGCATCCAAAATTACTAAAGAATTTAAAGAAAATATTTAAAATAAAAGAAGAAAATAAAGCAGAAAAATACTTAATTAAAAAGTCAAAAACTTCAAAAGAAAAGATAAAAGAATGTATTAAAAGTTTATTAATAAATATTATAGAATGTTCTTCAATATCTATATCGGCCAATATTCTAATAATGCCAATACTTATATCAAACTTTAATACATTATCATTAACATTTTGGATTTCAAATATTTTAGTTAGTCCACTTATTGGACCAATAATCTTTATAGGATATATCAGTTACTTTGTATCATTTATATCCGAACCAATATCTAAGTTAATTTCAATTCCTTTAAACAGTTTAATAAATCTTTTGATATTAATTACAAAAGAAATTGCAAAAAATCCATTATCTTCAGTTATAGTAAAAAGACCATATATAATTGAAACTATAATCTATTATCATTTTATACTATTTTGTGTATATCGTGTGAAAATAAAACAGAAAACCAAACAGCTAATTTGCATACTAATGATAATAATACTACTATCAAATTATACATTTTACTTCATATATAATAAAAATTTACAAATATATTTTGTAGACGTTGGACAAGGAGACTGTACTTTAATATGCACACCACAAGGGAAAAATATATTAATAGATGGAGGAGGCAGTGAAAATAGTAGCTATGATGTAGGAAAAAATATCTTATTTCCATATTTGCTTTCAAGAAGAATTACAAAATTAGATTATCTATTTATATCGCATTTTGATAGTGACCATGTAGGAGGATTAATATATATTTTAAAAGAGTTAAAAGTTAAAAACATAATTATAGGTAAGCAGTATGAAGAATATGAAAACTATAAAAAAATAAGCAAAATTGCAAAAGAAAAAAACATAAAAATAAAAGTAGTAGAAGCGGGGAAAAGACTAAAAATAGAAAACAATGTATACTTTGACATATTATGGCCTGATACTGATAAAATGATATCTCAAAATGGAATAAATAATAACTCATTAGTATGTAAACTAACATATAAAAATTTTTCAATGCTTTTTACAGGAGATATTGAGAAAGAAGCGGAAGATGCAATATTAAATAAATATAAAAACAGTAGTGAATTGCTAAAAGCAGATATTTTAAAAGTTGCACATCACGGCTCTAAAACATCAACAACATACAAACTTTTGACAATAGTAAATCCAAAATATGCAGTAATAGGGGTAGGGAAAGATAATAAATTTGGACATCCTTCTGATATAACAATAGAAAATTTAAACAAAGAAAATATACAAATATATAGAACAGACCTAATGGGCGAAATTGTTATAAGAACAAATGGAAGAAAGGTAAAATTATGTAGCAAAATTTCTTGAAAGTATTAAATATATGTTACAAAAATATTACAATAATATTACATTTTGGATACAAATAAACTTATTTGTTGAAAAAAGGTATACGGAGTAATATAATGTAAGCCATAGAACATAGGAGGGAATTTTTTATGAGGAAAACAAAATATTTATTATTAATAATGCTTTTGGCATTAGTAGCATTAGTATTTATACCAAATACTTCAAATGCAGCGGTAAGTGTTGAAAGAATATTACTTACAAATGATGGAAGTATGAAGTTTAAGTTTTCAGGTCTAAATCTTGATACTACTCATGAATATGTATTTGGATTTGAAAAAACATCCGCTATTGAAAGTACAAAGTGGTATGATATAACAGAGTTTACAGAAACAACGGCAACTGTAAATATAACCACAAATTCAAATCATTTAGCTGTATTTGATGCTGGAGACACTGGATATATTACTATCAAAGATAAAACTGCTGATATTGTCGTTGAAAAAGCACATGCAGTAGATTTAAAATTACCATATTTAAATGTTACAAACTATGATAAAGCTATTACAAATGGATATGATTTAGGTAATAATGCGATTAGAGTTGGAGCAAGAAATGCGGGAAATAGTAAGGCGTATTACCAATATGAAAAAGTAACAGATCAAGCAGTTATAAGTAAATACAAAGAAATAAAAAAATCAAATGGTAGCATTAAAGAATTACAAAATGTTATAAAAACAAGTGCACCTGCAAATTCTAACTGGACACAATGGAATTATTTTAATGAATATAGTGGACATGGTGGAGGATATGGAAATACGCAAAGAAATGTATCTGTACCAGACGAAGGATTATATTATATGTGGCTTTATTTTCAGGGAACTAATATAAAAGATATATATGGATGTATAATGGTTGACAATTTAACAGATGAAATAGCACTAACATCTATTTCATTACCATCAACAAAAGAAGTAGAGTTGGGTAAAGCATTAACACTTACACCTACATTTAATCCAAGCAATACAACAGATAAAACTGTAACATGGACATCAAGTGATGAATCTGTTGCAACAGTTAATAGTAATGGAGTTGTAACACCTAAAAAAGTAGGTTCAACGATTATAACTGTAACATCAAATGTAGGAAAGAAAACTGCTAAATGTACAGTAACTGTAAAAAGTAGTTCTTCAACAACAACTGACGGTTGGACAGATACATCAAATACGAAGATAAAAATAAAAAAAGAAAATGAATATGGAAGTTTTAGTATTACAACTGAAAATATAACATATAATAGCGAGAATAGATATTATATTTATATTACAAGTGGAAAAAATAAACCGACATATACAACAGAATCAAATAATAAGATTACATTTAAAGGTTGTACAGAATTAATAGTAGATGGAAAAGTTTCATCATTAGATTCAACTATGATTACAAAAGCTTTAGAGTTAAATGGAGATGTATATGCATGGGTTGTTGAAAGTAAAATGAATAGCAAAAAAGAATGGGAAAATAAATTTATTTTAGAGGCATATAAAGTAGAAAGACCTGTACTAAATGACATAGGAAAAAGATTCTCATTATATTTCATGAGTGCAGGCATAACAACTTTACACAACTTTAACCCAAGTTATAATGAAGAGGCAAGAAAAGTAAAGATTAAAATTGGCACAATTAATGATAATGCAATATTAAAATCATTATATAAAAAGGAAGCAGGAGCTTTAAATAAATTATTAACATATGCTAAGTCAGCAAAAGCTGTATATACAGATTCACTAAAAATTGGTACAACTAATTTGAAAATTAGTGATAAAATGAAAATTACAAGTTATCAGTTTTATTATGTTTATTTAGAGTTTGAGGATGAAAATGGAAAATATTATCCAGTAGAAGATGTAATGCTATATCAAGGTTTAGATACATCATTATACAATTACCTTGATGGAAATTTAAAATGGAATTTTAATGATGAAAATGATTCAACCTCTACTCCAACAGATACAACAATAACACCTGATAAAAAGCTACCACAAACAGGCGAAAAAATAGCAATTATAGGAACAATTGGAATAGCAGTAGTTGTAACAATAGTTTTAGGAATTAAAGCTAAGAAATATAACTTTTAAAAATAAAATAGAGCTAAACAAATTGAAGTTTAGCTTTATTTTTTTGCATTTTTAATATATAATAAATTTTATTAGAAAAGAGGTATAAATATGAAAGCAATATATTTTAATGAAAAAGAAAACGTAAGTGACGAACATATAAGTGAAGTTGCAAATAATATAAAAGATGGAAAGATAGCCGTATTTCCAACAGAAACTGTATATGGTGTTGGAACGAACGCATATAATGAAGATTCGTGTAAAATGATATATAAAATAAAAAATAGAGATGAAGCTAAACCTTTAATTGTTTTAATTTCTAATTATGAAATGTTATATGATATTGCAGACGAATTAAACGAAGTTGAAAGAAAAATAATTGATAAGTTTTGGCCAGGACCACTAACAATAATTTTGAAAAAGAAAAAAGATAGCAAAATACCAAATATAATAACTGCAGGCAAAGAATATGTAGGAATACGAATGACAAGTGGAAAAGTGGCAACAGAATTAATTGAAAAATCAGGTGTTCCTATTGTTGCACCAAGTGCTAATTTATCTGGGAACCCTACAGGTAAAAAGATGAAAAACATTATAAATGAATTAGGAGACAAAGTAGACTATATACTTGACTTTGGAGATATTAAAGAAGAAGGGAAAGAGTCTACAGTTATAAAAATTGAAAATAATAAAATAAAAATATTACGAGAGGGAAAAATATTAAGAAAAGAGTTAGAAAAAATAGGTAAAATAATAGAGTAAAATTTAAATGAATAAATTTTCAAAAATATTCCATAATATTCATAGGTGATTGGTATGAATAAAAAATGGATAATTGCTATAGCAATTATTATAGGTATTTTGCTTGCATGTGGATTTGGAATATATGCATATTTAAGAGGTGGCATATCTGATAATAATATGACATATACAAAGCAATTAGCAGAAAACGAAAAAAAAAATAATGTTATAGAAAATAGTTATAATACAATTCAAACAGCAAATATTGAAGTTAAATTGTCTCCTAATGCTATGATAACAGAAAAAATATATTATAAAGATTGTGACCATTTAATCAGAAAAGAAAAAGATGTGCCAGAAGATTTTGTTAATGCAACAGAGGATAAAATAAAGGAAAAATATGCAGGATGGAAAGTAGAAAAATTTTCTGCAAATGATGTTGTGGTTTACAAAGAACTAAATGGATTTTGTGAAGAACATTTTGTAATTAAAGAAAAAGATGGAGTAATTGCAATTTACACTGAAAATTCTCAAGGCGTTATTGAGTGGAAGGAAGATACAGATATAGTTACAAAATATTTGCCAGATGCAGATTTAGAAAATTTAAAAGTAGGTGTAAAAGTTCAGGGATTAAAAAACTTATATAACTATTTAGAAGATTATGAATAAGAAAATACACGTTTATTTAAAAGTAAACGTGTATTTTTTCTATTTTTTATCTTGAATTTTTAAGTTCTCTTTTTTTAAGTAGCCCTGTTGATAAAAGGTTTTAAAATACATAACAAGAGAAAATATAGTTCCTATCAATGCTAAATAATAAATATAAATGTCAAAATGAGGAAGCATAGGTAATGAGTATTCTGGATGACCAATTAAAGAACTGTTCCAGTATGTTATGAAGAATGAACATACAATAGCAAAATAGAATAATACTGTTGCAAGTTTTCCATACCATCTACTAGAAACTACAAGCTCTTTTCCATAAAGGAATGATGCTCCTGCAATCATTGCAAATTCCTTTAAAAATACAACAAGTAACATCCATAAAGGAATTATACCTTTAAAAGTAAGTGATGCTAAAATTGAAATTTGTGTTGCTTTATCTGCAAGTGGATCGATTAATTTACCAAAGTTTGTAATACAATCAAATTTTCTTGCAATAATTCCATCAAGCACATCAGTTAAACCTGATAATGTAAGCATTACAAAAGCCATAATATATTGTTCTGTAAATATAAAATATATTATGAAAGGAATTAAGAAAAATCGTATAATAGTTAAAATATTTGGTACGTGTTTTATCATAATAAATTATTCCTCTTTCTAATCATTTATTTTAAAATTTAGAGTATTGTTATCACTATCTAAAGTAACAGATACTGTTTGACCATTATTAAGCTCAGATTTTAATATACGATCTGAAAGTTCATCTTCAATATATCTTTGAATTGAACGTCTTAATGGTCTTGCTCCATATTTTATATCAGTTCCTTTTGAAAGTAAATATTTTTTTGCATCTTCAGAAACATTTAATGAAATATTTTTATCTTTAAGTGCTTCTCTTGTATCATTAAGCATTAAATCAACAATTTGCATTAATTGCTCTTGATTTAATTGGTCAAATACAACAATCTCGTCGACTCTATTTAAGAATTCTGGTCTAAATGTTTCTTTTAGAGCATTTACCATTTTATTTGTATTTATTTGAGAGCCACCAAATCCAATAGAATTAGAGTTTAGATTTGAACCTGCGTTTGATGTCATTATAATAATTGTATTTTCAAAACTAACAGTATTTCCTTGCGAGTCTGTAAGTCTTCCATCATCTAATACCTGAAGTAAAATATTAAATACATCAGGATGTGCCTTTTCAATTTCGTCTAATAAAACAATTGAATAAGGATTTCTTTTAACCTTTTCAGTTAATTGGCCACTATCGTCATATCCAACATATCCTGGAGGTGAACCTATTAACTTAGAAGTTGAGTGACTTTCCATATATTCTGACATATCTACACGTATGATAGAGTTCTCATTTCCAAACATTTCATATGCTAAACTTTTAGCAAGCTCTGTTTTACCAACTCCTGTAGGTCCAACGAAAATAAATGAAGGTGGTCTTTTGGTACTTTTTAAACCTGCACGGTTTCTTCTTATTGCACGAGAAACGGCTTCAACTGCAGTATCCTGCCCAATTACTTTTTTATGAAGGTTTGCCTCTAAATTTAAAAGTTTAGCAGTTTCTGCTTCTGTTATTTTTTTAACAGGAATTTTTGTCCAACTTTCAATAACTTCAGCTATGTCTTGAACTGTTAAATTCTTTAATTTTACTTTACTAGATAGAGCGTCTATTTGCTCTGTAAGTTTACATTCTTTAGATTTTAATTCTGCTGCTTTTTGATAATCTTCTGTAGAATCTGCAGATGCAGCTTCTTCCTTTTCTTCTTGAACTTTTGCAAGCTCATTTTTTAGAACTTCTAGTTGATAAAGTTCTTTATTATTAAGGTTAATTCGTGAACATGCTTCATCTAAAATATCAATAGCTTTATCAGGAAGAAATCTGTCATGTATATATTTTTCAGACATAATAACTGTTTGTCTAATTACATCTGTTGAGATCTTAACCTTATGAAAATCCTCATAGTATTTTTTTATACCTTCAAGAATACCAATTGAGTCTGTAACTGATGGTTCTGTAACAATAATTGGTTGAAATCTTCTTTCTAAAGCACTATCTTTTTCAATATATTTTCTATATTCTTTTAATGTTGTTGTTCCGATTAATTGTATTTCTCCATTTGAAAGTGAAGGTTTTAAAATATTTGCTGCATTCATAGAATGTTCAGCATCACCAGCACCTATAATATTATGAATTTCATCAATTACTAAAATAATATTACCATTTGCTTTACATTCATCCATAATTGATTTCATTCTTGCTTCAAATTGACCTCTAAATTGTGTTCCAGCAATAATTGCAGTCATATCTAAAAGATATACTTCTTTATTTAATAATTTAGCAGGTACTTTATTTTGAGCAATTTTAATTGCTAGTCCTTGAGCTATAGCTGTTTTTCCAACACCAGGTTCACCAATTAAACATGGATTGTTTTTAGAACGTCTATTTAAAATTTGAATCATTCTTTGAATTTCTTTATCTCTACCAATAACAGCATCTAATTGATTATTTTTCGCTTTTTGTGTTAGATTTGTTCCGTATGTTTCTAGAGCTTTTCTTTTTTTATTCTTTTTATCAACTTTTACCTTTTTCTTTTCTGAACCAGATGAAGTAGAATCAGTTTCATCTGTTCCTGTACCAAACATATTTGAAAATATTGAACCTAAAGGAATAGCACCAAACTGCATTCCAGAAGATTGCTCATCTTCTAAATTATCATCATCCTCTGAATCTGGATTAGATAATGCTTCACTCATCTCAGAAAGATCCATATTTTCAGACATATCTTTAAACATTTCTTCGAATTGTTTTGTCATATTGTTTAAATCATTTTCAGAAATATTTGCTTGTTTCATAATTGTATCAATAGGGTTAATACCTCTTTTTTTAGCACATTCATAACATAATCCTTCCATAGAAGAATTACCCTTATCATCTTGTTTATTAATAAAAACAACAGCATTGTTTTTATTACATTCTGAACATAACATATTTTAAGTCTCCTTATCTTTTAACTTTATATTATATCGCTTATATATAATACAGCAAAACATAGGGATAGTCAATATTTAGAGTAAGAAAATACAGTATTTTTGGCGTGTTTGTATTTACAAAAAAAACCGAAAATGGTAAAATAATATAAGAGAAAAGTTAAAAAAATAGAATGTGAGGGGTATATGAAAACACCAAAAACCTTATATATTTTAATTAGTATTTTTTGTGTGTTTGCAATAGTTGCAGGAATATATAGTCAGTTTTTTGAAAAAAAAGCTAATAATAGAAATCTAATAACTGGCGATAACAAGAAAAATACTATAACTGAAGAAAGTTTAGATACAATAAAAGAAAAATTTGGACAAATATTTACAAATACAATAAATCTTAATGGTTTTGATGATTCTAATATTTCAAAAATTAATTCGGAAAAAGCTATTGTATATACAGCATATGATGTTGTGAAAAATGAAAAATCATATGAAATGAACATAAAGGTTCCGGTAGTTAATATAAAAAACGAAGTTGGAAACTCGTTTAATACATTAACACAATCAATTTTTGTAAATAAAGCAAATGAAATTATGTCTAGTACAAATCAAACGTCAAAAACAATATATAGACTAGAATATGCAGGGTATATAAATGATAATATTTTGTCAGTAGTTATTCGTTCAAACTTAAAAGAGGGTACAAAAGCTCAAAGAGTAATGGTACAAACATATAATTATAATTTAACAACAGGACAGAATGTTACACTAGATGATTTAATTCAAAAGAAATCATTAGATAAAAACAATGTAGAAAAGAAGATAAAAGCAGTTATTACAGAGGCTGATAATCAATCAAGAACAATTCAAAATGCTGGATATAGTGTAGATTTTTCAAGAGATTTATCAAGTGGTATTTATAGCGTAGAAAAAAGTACAACCTTTTTCTTAGGAGAAGATGAAAAATTATATATTATATATGCATATGGAAATCAAAATTATACTTCAGAAATGGATGTTGTATTATTTAAATAAGGAATGGATAAAATGGCAAAAAGAATATTAATTACTGAAAAACCTTCAGTAGCAATGGAATTTGCAAAAGTTTTAAAAATAAATGGAACAAAAAAAGATGGATATTTGGAATCTGAAAATTGGATTATAACATGGTGTGTAGGACATTTAGTAACAATGTCATATCCAGAAAAATATGATGAGAATCTTAAATTTTGGAGACTAGATACCCTTCCTTTTATGCCTAAAGAATATAAATACGAAGTTATACCAAGTGTACAAAAACAATTTAATACAATTAAAAGCTTAATACAAAGAGATGACGTTGATTCAGTATATGTTGCAACTGACTCTGGACGTGAGGGAGAATATATTTTTAGATTAGTAGAACAGCAAATAGGTGTAAAAAAACCAAACAGGAGAAGAGTTTGGATAGATTCGCAAACAGAGGAAGAAATAAAAAGAGGAATTGATGAAGCAAAGGATTTATCAGAATATGACAGTTTGTCAGATTCTGCGTATTTGCGTGCAAAAGAGGATTATTTAATAGGAATAAATTTTTCAAGACTTCTTTCAATTATTTACGGAAAAAGAGTAGCAAAAGAATTAGAAGAAGATAAAATTTCTATTTCTGTAGGTAGAGTAATGACATGTGTTTTAGGAATGATAGTATCAAGGGAAAGAGAGATTAGAAGTTTTGTTAAAACTCCATATTATAAAGTAATTGGAGAATTTGGAAGTGAAGAATCATCATTTAAGGCAGAATGGAAAGTAAGTGAAGGTTCTAAAATGTTTGAGTCTCCTAAATTATATAATGAATCAGGATTTAAGAAAGAAGATGATGCTAAAAATTTCATATTATCTTTAAAAGATAAAAAAGCAATTGTAACTGAAATAAAAAAGAGCAAAACAAAGGAAAATGCACCACTTCTATTTAACTTAGCAGAAATACAAAATGAATGTACAAAAAGATTTAAAATTAAGCCAGATGAAACATTAGATATTATACAAAATTTATATGAAAAAAAGCTTGTAACATATCCAAGAACTGATGCAAGAGTTTTATCAACTGCAATTGCAAAGGTTATTTCAAAAAACTTAAATGGGATTGCAAAAGGGTACAAAGACGAGGAAGTACAAGGATATGTAGATAAAATGTCAAAAGAAAAATATAAAATAGATTTAACAAAAACTAAATATGTTAATGATAGTAAAATTACAGACCATTATGCAATTATACCAACTGGGCAAGGATATGAAAATTTTGAAGGACTTTCAGAATTACAAAAAAGTGTATATAAAGTTATTGTAAAACGTTTTTTAGCAATTTTTTATCCGCCAGCTGAATTTAACAAAATATCTGCAACAATATCAGTAGAAAATGAACAATTTGGAGCAAATGGAAAAGTTTGTACAAATTTAGGATATTTAGAGGTATTAAAAGACAGAAAAGATGTGGAAAATGTGGATAATGAAGCATCAAAACAAGAAGATAGTGGAGATAGTAGTAATTTAGATATTTTAAATGCATTAAAAAAAGGAGAAGAAATAAATACTATTAATTTTGAAACAAAAACATCTGAAACAACACCACCTTCAAGATATAATTCGGGTTCAATGATTTTAGCAATGGAAAATGCCGGAAAACTAATTGAAGATGAAGAGTTAAGAGAACAAATTAAAGGTGCAGGTATTGGAACTAGTGCAACAAGAGCTGAAATTATGAAGAAGTTAGAAAGAATAGGATATATTGCAGTAAATACAAAAACACAAATTATTACACCAACAAAAAAAGGAGAAGCAATATATGATGTAGTAAATTTATCAATGCCTGATATGTTAAATCCAAAACTTACAGCAAGTTGGGAAAAAGGCTTAGATATGGTTGCAAAAAAAGAAATAGGTTCAGACGAATTTATGAATAAACTTGAGGCATATATAAATTCAAAAGTAAATAAACTTGTTGTGAAATGGTAGAAAAGTGAAAAGAGGAAGTTAAATGTTATCGAGAAATACATATATGGAAGTTGATTTAAAGGCTTTAAAGGAAAATGTTAAAAAAATTATAAGAGCAAATCCTGAATATAAATATTATATTGGAGTTGTAAAGGCAGATTGCTACGGACAAGGAGATGGATATCCAGCAAAGACAATAGTAGAAGCAGGATGTAATTACTTAGCTGTTGCAACATTAGATGAAGGATTAGTTATTCGTAGAAAAATAAAAGATATTCCAATACTATGTTTAGGAATTATTCCTTATGATTATATAGATGCTTGTAAACTAAACGATATTACAGTTACAATTCCAAGTTTGGAATACATAAAAGAGCTAGAGGAAAATGATATAGATTGTAGTGAACTAAAGGTTCATTTAAAAGTAAACACAGGTATGAACCGTTTAGGAATGAATACAGCAGAAGATGTAAAAGAGGCAATAAAAAAAGCAAAAAAAATGCATATGATAATTGAGGGAATATATACACATTTATATAATGCGGAAAATGAAGCGATATATGATATGCAAACACAAAAATTCAAAGAAATAATAGAAAAAGCAGATGCAAAAAATGTTCCAATAATTCATATGGCTGCAAGTGAAGGATTAATGGATTATGAAAAAGAGGATTTTGTTAATGGTTGCAGATTAGGAATAGTAATGTATGGATTTACAGATCATCAAGAGTTTAATTTAAAAACAACTGCAAGGCTAATAAGCGAAATAGAGCAAATTCATGAGTTAAAAAAAGGAGAGACTGTTGGATATGGTGGTACATATGAAGCAAAAGAGGACGGAGAAAAAATAGCAGTTGTACCAATAGGATATGCTGATGGTGTAATTAGAAAAAATAAAGGAAGAAATGTATATATTAATGATAAAGAATATGAAATAGTTGGTAATATATGTATGGATATGCTTTTTGTAAAAATAGATGATGATGTAAAATTACATGATAAAGTATTTATATTAAAAGATAATAAGCATATATTAGAAGTTTCAAACTATTTAGACACTATTCCATATGAAGTACTATGTGAAGTAGGAAAAAGAGTAAAAAGAGTATATAAATAAACATAAAGCTAGCAGATTAGTACATTTTTTCACCTTGATACATAATATATAGCATAAAAAGTTTACAAAAAGGGGTGAAAATAATGCCTAAGTACATAATAGAAGGTGGAAAAAAGCTTGAAGGAACAACTTATGTTTCGGGTTCAAAAAATGCTTCTCTTCCTATAATGGCAGCGACAATACTAAATGCAGGAACTACTAAATTATATAATATTCCTCAAATACGAGATACTAAAATAACACAAGAGATCTTAAGATTTTTAGGGTGTAAAGTAAAAAAGAGTAGTGAAAAAATTGAGATTAATGCCAAAAATATTAATAAAAAAGAAATACCAGAAAACTTGATGCATCAAATGAGGTCAACAGTTATTCTAGCTGGAGCATTAATAGGTAGGTTTAAAGAAGCACGTTTCTCTTATCCAGGTGGATGTGACATTTAATGGATACATCTAAAACTAAAATGCAAAAGCAAGTAATATAAAAATAGAGTTTAAAATGCCCAATATAGTATAACATTGACAAATTATGTTAAATGCGATACAATTAACATAATGGCAATAGCCATGTTGAAACCGTTATAGAAATGTCACTTAAGGAGGAATAAACTATGAAACGGTATGAAAAATTTGTGCTTGAGGAAGAAAAGGGTATAACCTTTGAAGTCTCAGATGGAACAAGTGGAGAGTTAATTATCAGAGCTCTGAACATTGCTACAGCCAATGTCTGCTCTGCAAACTATGTAAATCCTCCAATTCCAGAAGGATATAAGCATGTCTGTGGAGAATGGAACAATGGATTTGTAATTGAAAGATGTTCTGATGGAAGCCAGTTTGTATGGATTCCTGTTGGAAGTCTCGACTCCAATGGAACACTTGATGGAGAACATTTTTCGGAGAAATTCGGCAGACGAAATTACATGAACGATGAATTTTCGGATGATGAATTCAATGAAGCTTTAAATGGTAAACAACTTGAAAGTGTCAAAAAATATGGGGGATTTTATATTTCTCGTTATAACATTTCCAAGAGTTCAGCAGGAAAACCGCAGTCGGTAAAAGGAGTTATGCCGTGGGTAAACATCGATTCTGATGATGCCAAGAAGATTGCATCCACTATCGAAGACAATGAAGCAGTTAAAAGTCATCTGACTTTTGGTGCAGAATATGATTCGGTATTGGAATGGTTTATCAAAACGGAAGTTAAAACTCTTGCTGAAATTGTAGAGGACTCTACTGAATGGGGCAATCATAGGAATACAGAGAATTCTCCAAGGGAAGTTCCAAGGGAAGCAGTTGAAACAGGAAGCAGAGAAAAATGGTGTGCTAATAACATCTACGACTTTGCAGGTAATGTGGGTGAATGGACACAAGAACAGAACGAAAGTTTGTTTTGCGTTATCCGCGGTGGCGATTGCTACAATAATGGGAACCAATATCCTGTCGCCTATCGCTATTGCTATGGTCCTTATGACGACCTCTGCGCTACTGGTTTTCGTGCCGCACTTTGGATTAAGTAGTACTATCCAATGTTAAAGTATTATAACTGGTTCTAAAGCACAGACAGAAGGAGAGAACTTTGAAATTTCAGAGTCTCTCTTTCTTTTTGACTATACAACGAGGTTAAGTTAACTTGGTCTGTACCAATTGCAAAGCAATTGTGTACGTGGTGAAGCCTCTTTTCTTATAATCTACGTCTTATAATTTACGATAATTTTTGATAAAAAAGAATTGCATAAATTAGCTATTTTATGCTAAAAAAAATGAGGAGGAGAAAAAAATTGAACGAAGAATTATTAAATATTGAAACTATAAAAGAATATATAGCAAAAAGAAAAATAGATTGGACAAAACATTGTTTAAATCGATTAAGTCAAAGAGATATATTAATATCTGATGTAAAAATAGCAGTAAATAATGGAAAAATAATTGAATATTATTATGATGATTACCCTATCCAAGTTGTTTAATATTAGGATACAATATAAATAATAAAATAATACATATAGTATGTAGAGTGAGTGAAGAAACTGTTCATATGATAACTGCATATTACCCAGATACAGAAAAATGGAAAGAAGATATGAAAACAAGGAGGGAAAAATAATGAATTGTTTTGTGTGCAAAGGAAATTTAGAGGAAAAGAAAGTAAATTATGTAGTGGATTTAGAAGAAACAATTATTATTATTAAAGGTGTTCCAGCAAGAGTATGTACTCAATGTGGAGAACAATACTTTGATGATGAAACAGCAGAGAATATTGAAAAAATTGTAAATCAATTAAAACAATTAGCGACAGAAGTTACTATTGTAAATTATAAAGAAAAAGTTGCTTAATATTTAAATTGTTATATCTTTTACTGGTTTGAGGTAACCTAAAATAAACTTATTAGGGGTTGTGAAAGTTTAAGATAACAATTAGTAAAGAATTTATTAGTCTAATAAAAGTTCTAAAATTTTGAGAATAATCTTGAGATTTTAGAACTTTTTATAAATAATAGCAATGATGAAGTATAATAGCTGTTAAATAGTATTGATACATAATAAAATGGAGATATGATATCAAAAATCGATGTAATATTTGCAAAATAAACCGAAATATGGTATAATTAACAAAATGTGTTTTATGTAAAGGAGTATTAAATGCTAGAAAACCATGAAAAGAAAGTAAAAGAAGAAAATAAAAATGATGAATTGTCTATCCAGAATATAGGACTATCCCAAAGAGCAGTTAATAGCTTAGATAGAGGCGGAATAAAATTGCTAAATGATTTATCAAATATAACAGAAAAAGATTTTCATAGAATAAGAGGATTAGGAGAGAAAACTACTAATGAAATAATAGATAAGATGAACGAATATGGTATATCATTTAAAAGGGATACATTATACTTCGAAGAGCTTGGATTGTCAACAAGAGCAGTTAATAGCTTGGAGAGTCATGGTATAAAATCAATTTATGAATTATCTAATATAACAAAGGCAGATTTGTTAGAAATAAGTGATCTAGGAACGAAAACCATCAATGAAATAATAGAGATGATGAAAAAGTATGAAATATCATTTAAATATGAAAATGATATGCTATATATTGGAAATATAGGATTATCTGCAAAAGCATTTAATATCTTGAATAGACAAAGAATAGGATTATTAAGTGAATTATCAAATATAACAGAAAAGGATTTGTATACAATAAGAGGGATAGGAGAGAAAATTGCCAATGAAATTATAAATAAGATGAAAGAGCATGGAATAACATTTAAAGATGACAAGAAATTAGCAAGTACGATGTTTGATGTTGATGGTAAATTTAATAGTGCTTATGATAATTTAATTGAAGAAATATATGGAGTAACAGGAAACATACAATTATATTCTAGTGAAAAATTACAAGAAGAAATAAATAAATTAGATGGTAAGAAGAAACAAATATTAGAAATGAGATATGGGTTATTAGAAGGAACCTTACCAAAAACTTATGAAGAAATTGGTAAGGAATTAGGAGTATCGAGATCTAGAGTAGAACAAATATTAAAAAGAGAACTTAGAAGTATGAGAGAACCAACAAGGACTAGAAAAATCTGGTTCATACGTGATTTTAATGAAATAAAGAGTAATGAATATGTAACAGATGAAGAAAAGTCTAAGATTGATGAAATAGAAGCAACATTAGATAAAGTTTGTATGGGAGAAAAAAATATAGATGCTAAAGAGTGCCTAGACTATTTGAAAGAAATAAAAGATAGAATAGAAAGAGAAAAAGAAGAAAGAGAAAAAAAAGAAGAAAGAAAAAATGAAGAAAGAAAAAAAGAAATGGGAGGAATATGTATAGAGGAGATAGGATTTTCTGAAAAAACATATCGCCGTTTAAAGAGATATGGAATAAATAATTTAAAGGATTTATTTAATATAACAGAAGCGGATATTAAAGGATTAGGAAAGAAAACAGTAGACGAAATAAAAGCTACGATGGGAGAACATGGAATATCACTTTCATTTAAAGGCGAATCTAAAATTGATAAAGGTAATGTTAGCAAAAATGAAGATGAGTCAGCAAGTATTGAAGAAGAAAGAGAAAAAGAAAGGGGAGGAATATGTATCGAGGACCTAGGATTTTCTTTTTCTAAAAGAGCATATAACTGTTTAAAAATATATGGAATAAACCATTTAGAGGATTTATCAAGTATAACAGAAGAGGAATTCTTAAAAATTAACGGATTAGGACATAAAACAGTAGACCAAATAAAAGCTAGTATGGGAGAACATGGAATATCATTTAAAGGCGAATCTAGAATTGATAAAGGTAATGTTAGCAAAACTGCAGAAGAGTCAGCAAGTATTGAAGATGAAACAGAATCAGTAGATAAAGATATAGAACAGCAACAGGAAGTTCAAGAAGGACATAAACAAAAGCAAGAAGAAACGAGTACTAATAATAGAAAAAAATTAGAAAGCATGTCAGCAGAAGAATTACAAAGAACAATAGCTGAAAATGATAAAACAATATACGAAAATGATCAAGCTTTAAAGAAAAAATTAGTAGAAAGAATTCTTGAACAACAAAGGATTATAGCCAAACAACAAGATCAAATAAATCAATTAAGAAGTGAAAATGAAGTGAAAATAAGGAGCTATAAATGAGTAATAATGGAAAGATAGAATATAAAGAAAATTTTATATCTAAAGTTAAAAAAATTTTTACAAGAGATGAAGAACAACACAATTCTATAAGAGAAAGAAATGTTAAAGAAAACAAAAAGAAGCAAGATAGCTTTGCTAATGAAATAAAGGTTGATACATTAATTAAAAAGAATTATTTTCTAAAGGAAATTGAAGGAAATGAAGAAGAATTAAATATGTTATCAATAGATAGACTAGAAAAACTAGAAAGGTATTATGATGATATTATAGAGCAAAATAACAAGAAGATTAAAAGGCTAAAAATATCTGATTAAAAGTTAATATATATCTTAAAAATATGTTAGAAAAATAGAAAGCAAATAGTGAGGCTTTCTATTTTTTTGTGTCTAATTGCATAAGAATATTGAATTTGCTGATTGTATATTTATGAATAAGGACAAGAACCTATATAATATAGATACATAAAGGGAGATGACTACTATGAAAGAACAATATAAAAAAGAAGTTAATACCAATAAAAATACAAAAGGCCAAATACCATTTGCAGTGTTTATTAGCCAAAAATCAAATACGCAAGAATTAGGTGATTTTAAACAGGTATTCACCGACATTATTTCCGATAGAATAAAGGAAAAATATGAATAAAAAATCGAGAACAAAATTTCGCACAACTATTGAATAATAGTTGAAAATATGATATAAAATATAAGAAAGTTACAATAAGAATTTAGAAAAGTGAACTTGCAAGTTCGAAAAGAAAAAAAGATAAATTAAATATATTATAAATTTTAAAGGATTGAAAGAAAGGATCATTAGCATGGGAAGTGATTTAGTAAATAAAACAGAAAAAGATTTCGAGAGTATTAAGCATATAGATGAGAATGGAGTGGAATTTTGGTACGCAAGAGAACTAATGACAATGTTAGAATATAGTAAATGGGGAAATTTTAAAAATGTAATAAATAAAGCAAAGGAAGCTTGTAATGGTAGTAATATTGCAGAAGAGGAACACTTTGCCGACGTCGGGAGGGTGTTAAAAGTAGGCAATAATGCAGAAATGGAAGTTGATGATTTAAAATTAACTAGATATGCTTGTTATTTAATTGCACAAAATGGAGACAGTAGAAAAAAAGCAATAGCACTTGCACAAACATATTTTGCAGTGCAAACTAGAAGACAAGAAATAAAAAGACAAGAATACGAACAATTAAGTGAAGATGAAAAGAGACTATATACAAGACAAAATGTAAAAGATAAAAATAAATATTTATTTGATACTGCAAGATTAGCTGGAGTTAAAAATTATGGAAAATTCAATAATTATGGATATAGAGGATTATATAATGGAGAAACAGCAAAAGACATAGCTAACCGCAAAGAAATATCAGATAGGGAAGATATATTGGATTATATGAGTAGTACAGAATTAGCAGCAAATTTATTCCGAATAACACAAACAGATGAAGTATTAAAAAACAAAAATATTAATAATGAAGATGATGCTTGTATAACACATCATAAAGTTGGACAAGCGGTTAGACAAACAATTAAAAAAATAGGTGGAACAATGCCAGAAGATTTACCAACTCCAAATAAAAGTGCAAAACAAATAGAGAAGGAGAAAAATAAAAAATTAACTTTTAATCATAAAAAGAAATTGAAATAAAGCAAATTATAAGTAAATCTTATTAGTTTAAGTGAAATGTCTAACAAGCCTAGAAAGAAAGAAAGTTCTAAAATTTTAGTGGAAATATTGGAGCAAGTTAAAGCAAAGGCCCAGAGAAGAAGGAAATGAGTTGGTGACAAATTGTAACCAACTGAAATAAAAAAATATAAGAATTACTACTTTATAATAAACTTACCATTTTTATACAATAAAATATCCCAATTTTTAACATCTTTAGGAACTTCATATATGGGGATATTTTCAGATTTACTAGTATTTAAATTTTTGCAAACAGCAAAATCAACACAAATATCAGAAATTTTATAATATTCAGGTTTAGGTAAGTTTTCTAGTATTTTATCATATAATAGCAACAATAAAATATAACATATAAGGAAATGTTATTGATACATTTTGAAAATGAAGGTGTGCTATGAAAAAGTCTAATGAGGAAAAAAGAATAGTAATCTATTGCAGAGAAAGCAGAGATGACTATGGAGAAAATTATGAAAGAATAGAAACACAAAGGGATTTATTAGTTAAATACTGCAAAAGTCATGGTTATACAAATATAGTAGATATTATAATGGATGACGATAGAAGTGGAACAGATTTTAGTAGATTTGACGATATAAAAGAAAGAGTAAGAAAAAAAGAATTAGATACAATTATTTTTAAAAACTCTGCAAGACTTGGAAGAAATCAAAAGGAAGCTATTTCTTTTGTAGAATATTTGGAAGAAAAGGGTATAGAAATTATATTTGAAGATGAGCAATATAATGAGGAAATGTTCGGATTATATGCATGGTTTAATGAGAGAAGAGCGCGAGATGACAGTAAAAATATAAGAAGAAACTTACGTCATAAAATAGAAGAAGGAGATTTACTTGTAAAGGCTATTTATGGATATAACAAAGACGGAAAAAAATTAGTTGTAAATGAAGAAACGGCACAAGTAGTAAAAAAAGTATTTGAGTTATACTCTAAAAGTTGGGGGTATAAAAAAATAGCAACATATTTAAATGAAAAGAAGATACCAACACCATCTCAAGCTAGAAATTATGCAAACACAAAGAAAACTAAGAATTGGAAAGCACAAAATATTGCAAGAATATTAGATGAAAGAAGATATATTGGAGATTATGTTGGAGGATGCACCGAGAAAATTAGTTTTAAATCTAAAAAAACGAGAGTAAAGGCAAAAGATGAATGGACAATAATACAAAATCATCATGAGCCAATTATTGATAAAGAATTGTTTGAGAGGGTTCAAAAAATAAAAAAGAAAAGAAAACAAGAAAGAGAAAAGTATAGTAATGGATTCAAATTTGTGGATACAGATAATAATTTATATTCAGGGATTATATATTGTGGAAGATGTGAAACTCCTATGTATAAGCGAAAAGGAACAATTGGAAAAAGGAATAGACCGGATAGTTATCTTTGTAAAAAATATAGCAATGAAGGAGCAATTAAGAATATAGAATTAGGCTATGGTTGTAAACCGCACAGAATAAGAATCGAATATTTAAATAAGATTGTAAATAACTACATAGATAATTTATTAACTAATCCAAAATTAAAAAGTTTTTTAATGGAAAATGTAAAAACAATTAACACAGACAAGGAAAAATTAGAAAAGGAGCGAGATACACAGAAACAATTTATAGAGAAATTAAAAAAGCAGTTTAAACAGGTGTATGAAGATAAATTAAATGATTTGATACCAGAATATATATACAAAGTAAAAAAACAAGAATTAGAAGCTAAAATAGAAAAAGAGAAAAGTAAATTAGAGAATATAGAAAATAAGTTTAATCAATTAAACATAGAAAATAAAGAAAAATTAATATTAAATGCAATAGATGATATAAAGAAAAATGGATTAAAAAAATATGAAATTTCAAGATTATTTGATAAGATAATTATATTTGGTAAAAATGAGATAACAAAAGAAGAAAAGGTCTTGTATAACCTAAATGATATGATGTATAATGAGTTGTATGAAAATGGAGGGGTATGCATTTTATTAAAATTTATGTATCCATTAACTATCACAACCAGGTGGATGTGATGATACATTGATATTTTTAATAATATAAACAGTACAAATTATATAGGGTATAAAAGGAGTCTAGATAAGTGGTAACTAAAGAATATGCAAAAGCATACAAAGAGGTAATTACTATATTAGATTATGTACCAAAATCTGATATAGATAAGATACCAAAAGAAAAATTGGAATTTTATAAGTCTAATATGGATAAAGAGTATGAATATAAGATTGATGAAAGTAAAAAATTTGAAGAACAAGAAATATCCAATATAACAAAAGCAATCTTAGCAAATATATTTAAAAATTATTGGGCAAATCCATATCAAAAAGATAGAATTGAAACAAAGGAAAAATATGACCTAAAGAAAATAGAAGAAGCAAAGGAAAAAAGATATAATCCTAACAATATATTTAAGAAAAAATATACAGATAACAACACTTCTATTAATTTGCCTGTAGAAGTAAAAAAAGAAAAGTTCGTTAACAAATTAATTAGAATTATTAAAAGTATTATAAAGAAAAGGTAGAAAAGTATTATGGAAGATAATAAGGATAATATAATTTCAAAGGATAAAAATATACCACCAATAGTATATGAAATATTAAATGAGGCCTACCATGAATTTAAACAGATGTATGGTGATAAACATAGTAAACATATCAAATTATTAATAGAAAGCATTACGGACAAGGTAAAAAAAAGTGTACATTACTATTTTGGAGCTAATGCTACTGCAAATGCTGAACTTGGAATAAGATATACTGAGTCAAAACAATTACCAGCTATATTAAAACATGAAATGTGGCATGTTTATAATAATGCGGCTAGTGACTTAAAAAAATCTTTAAGATATATTCCATTAAAGTACATTGATAAGTTGCAACAAAACGGATATATAGAGAAAAAATATAATGAAAGAATTGAATATTTAAAAGAACGATGGAAAGATGATCCAGAGAGGTTGGAAGAATCAGTAAAGGATTTTGATACATTTAAAAATAACGACTTTGATTTTGGCACTAGCCAAATTGAAATGTGGACAGAATGGTTTAATAGTCAAACTCATTTAAAAGAAAATAAGGAGAACTTTTGGAATTGGAAAAATGGTTATTTTACAAAAAGTTTATCATCGGGTTCTTTTTATGATGCTTATATCAATATTGCAAGTATAATTTCATGTATAATACCAAAAGATAGATTATTGGAAATGTACTTACAGACAGAAGAATATCAGACTGATTATTCTTACCCAGAAATGATAGAGGATTTTGATGAAAGATATGCAAATTCATTAGATAGTGAAGAAAGTGAAAAGTATGAGTATCCATATTTAAAAATTGTAATTGATATCATAAAAGTCTCTGATAATGCAAGGAAAAATCCTTCTATTGCTTTAGAGGCATTACAAAGTGCTATGAAAACTTGCTTTAATGCTTATTTGCAAAAATTAGAAGGGATTGAACATATAGATTATAATCAAGCAAAAGACATTTATTCTGAAATAAAATACATGCAAGAACATATGGTGTGGAATTTAGATAAATCAAATTTACAAGAACTTGATTATATACAAGCTATGAATAGAATACAGGATAAATTTAAAAACATGTTACGAGAACTAGGACTAGAAAATCAGGAAGTGATGCAAATGTTCGAAAATGTTGACTACACTGCAGAAAATCCATTTGCATATATAGAAGACGGAGATAAGATAGCCAAAAAAATGCTTAAAACAGAAAAAGAAAGTAAGACGCATTTAATTGATATAGATGGTAATTATAAAGTCAATGTTGGAGAAAGTGGAATAAAAGATAATTTATATAGTAATTTGTTTGTTTTACTTGGAGAAAAAAAGTTTAACATGTTATATAAAGGTTTTCAAGATGATTATTTAAATAATAATAGTGAAAATATACTTCTAAAGTTTCATAAACAGATTGAAAATGCAGAAACAAATGAGGATTTTATTAGTATTTATAATAGTATATATGATTTATATGCAAAAAAACTTGAAGACACTTTAAATGTTAATGAAAATATAGAAAGTGAATTTAATAGGTATAGTATGGAAATAGTTGAATTACAAAGAAATGGATTGTTTGATGAAAGAAACAGAAGATATATTCCAAAACTTGAACATATTATTGATATATATAATAAAAGAGTACAGGCCTATGAAAATGAAATTGATAAAATTACAGAAAGTGATGTACAAACATTTTTAGAACAAGGACATTCAAGAGAAAAAGCCGAAAAATTTGCTTCAAGGATTCCAAATATATACAAAAAAGAATTAGATGAACAGCATAGCAGAATTGAACTTCAAAGAGAAAAACAAGTGTTACAATACTTAAAAACAGAAAAAACACCATATACAATAAGTACACAACAAATACGGAAAAACAACAATAGGTGCTTCAACATTAGATAAGAAAGAAGCAGAGAGAATAGAACAAATTGAAATGGAAAGAAGTAAAGCAGATAAAGATAAGTAAAAAATGTATCCATTAACTATCACAACCAGGTGGATGTGACATTGGCGCAAGACCAATAGATCTTCATTTAGAAAGTTTTAAAAAAATGGGAATAAATATTGAGGAAGAGGCTGGATTTATTATATGCAAGTGTGATAAAATAATAGGTGCAAATATAGATTTGGATTTTCCAAGTGTAGGAGCTACTGAAAATATCATATTAGCAGCTGTTTTAGCAGAAGGTGTAACTAAGATATCAAATGCAGCTATGGAACCAGAAATTGTAGATTTAGCAAATTGCCTAAATAAAATGGGAGCTAAAATTGAAGGTGCTGGAACCAATATAATACAGATTACAGGTGTAAAAAAACTAAAAGATATTAGTTATCAGGTTATGCCAGATAGAATTGAAGCTGGAACATTACTTTGTATGGTAGCCGCAACAGGAGGAAAGATTACATTAAACCATATTAGTCCAGAACATATTAGCCCAGTACTTAATAAGCTAAGAGAATGTGGATGCAAAATAGATGAAAAAAAAGATACAGTATATTTAGAAGCACCAAAAAAATTAAAATCTGTTGATATAAAAACAATGCCATATCCGGGATTTCCAACAGATATGCAATCTGTATTTTCAAGTATGTTAGTAACTGCAAAAGGGTCATCAATGATTATTGAAAATATATTTGAAAACAGATACAGATTTATACCAGAATTAAAAAGAATGGGAGCAAAAGCAAATATAGAAGGAAAAACAGCAGTTATAACTGGAGTAAAAAAATTATCTGGAACAACTGTAAAAAGCCCTGACTTAAGAGGCGGAGCAGCACTTGTTTTAGCAGGACTTATTGCAAAAGGAAAAACAGAGGTAACAGATATAGAATATATATTAAGAGGTTACGAAAAACTAGACGAAAAATTAAGAAGTTTAGGAGCAAACATTTATAAAGAAGAAGGTGAGTAAATGGCGAAGGAGACAAAAGAGAAGTCTTTAAATTTATTTGATTATGATGCAGAAAATAAAGAAAAACCAACAAAAAAATCTTCTAAAAAAACGAAAAAAAATAATGTGAAAAAAAATCAAAGTAATCAAAAAAGAAAAAATCAAGAAAACAATAAAAGTAAAGAAGAAGGCACAAAAGATGAAAGATTTAATTTTGATGAAGAAATTATAATCGGCTTAAAAAGAATTGATGAGCCAAAGAAGGAAGAAAAAAAGAAACCGAAAAATAAAAACAAAAAAAATCTAAGTAACAACAAAGAAAAGCAAGATATAAAGAAGGAAAATATTAGACCAAATCCAAATAAAGTAAAGCTAAAAGCTAAAGAGAAGAAAATGTCTCCAAAGCAAATACTTGCTAAAAAGAAAAGACAAGCAGTTTTTAGATTAGTAAAGTGGACAAGTTTAGTATTAATAATAATTGGCGCAATTATATTTACAATTATGTCTCCAATTTTTAATGTTAAAAATATAAAAGTTGAAGGAAATTCGTATTTATCTGAAGAACAAGTTATAAGCTTATCGAGAATTGAAATAGAAAATAATATGTTTAAATATAATAAAAAAGAGATTATAAAAAACATAAAAGAAAATGCATATATTGAAAATGTCGAAGTAAAAAGAAGTATACCAGATACAATTGAAATAAAAATAACAGAAAGAAAAACATCTTTTATGATTCAATTTGCAAATGCTTATGCGTATATTAATAATCAAGGATACATATTAGAAATATCTAACAAGGCTTTAGAATATCCTATACTTACAGGATTTAGTACACCAGTTGAGGAATTACAAGAGGGAAGGAGATTAAATAAAGAAGATTTAAAAAAATTAAGTGATGTTCTTGAAATTATGGAGTCTGCTACAAGCAATGAAATAGCAAGCTTAATTACAGAGATAAATATAGAAAATAGTGACAATTATGTATTAGAACTAAAGAGCAAAAATAAGGTAGTTAATTTAGGAGATACATCTAATTTAAGTACAAAAATGTTATGGATACAAACTTTTAATAAATTAGAAGGAAGCACTAAAGGAGAAATTATGCTTAATATGAATTTAAATGATGATAAGAATAAGCCATACTTTAGAAGAAATATAGAATCTTAAAGGAGGAAAAACGTGAATAAAAAACAGATAAGTATTACTCTTGGAATTATGTGTTTTATTTTAACACTTGCAATATGTATACAAATAAAAACTATGAATAACGCAAATTCAACCGTATCACAATCTTTAGTAGATAATGAACTAAGAGATACAGTATTAAAATGGAAAGAAAAATATGATAACTTATCTCAAGAACTAAAAAATGCAGAAAAAAATCTTGAAAAGGTAAGACAAGAAGCAACACAAGATGATAAAACAGCTATGGCAAAAGAAGAAGAACTAGGAAAAAATAAAGTTCTTTTAGGACTAACAGATGTAACAGGAGAAGGAATTGTAATTGAAATGGAAGATGCAGGTAAAGAGGATTCAGCGCTTTTTGTTGAGTCGGCAAGTGCTATAATCCATTATGAAGATTTACTTTCAATTGTAAATGAACTTAGAAATGCAGGAGCAGAAGCAATAGAAATAAATGGACAAAGAGTTGTTAATACTTCATCTATTACATGTGAGGGAACTGTAATAAAGATAAATGGAGAAAAAATAGGTTCACCATTTACAATAAAAGCAATTGGTTCACAAGCTTTATTATATGGTCAAATGGATAGAATTGGCTCATACTTAGAGGCAATGGCATCAGAGGGAATTAAAATAAAAGATATACGAAAAGAAAACAATATAACAATAAGTAAATATAACGGTACAATGACCTTTAAATATATTAAATTATTAGGAAAAAAATAAATATAAGGTAGGAATAGGTAATGAAAAAAATAAAGCTAGATAAATTAGCAGTTGCAATTGTTATGTTTATAGTATGTATTACTTTGGTAAGTGTAATGTTAATGCAATTTAAAACTGTTGAAGAAACAGATATTACAGAAATTGAAAATATGAGAGAAACAGAGTTAAGAACAGCTATTTCTGAGTGGAAAACAAAATATGAAGAAGTAGAAACAAAATTGCAAGATACAAATAAAAAAATTAATGAGTATAGTGATAAAATTAAAAATAATGAAAAAGTATCAGAGTTAATAAGTGACGAACTTGATGAATCAAATATGGCTGTTGGAAAAACAGATGTATATGGTGAAGGTGTTATTGTTACTTTAAATGATGATGAAAAAGACATAGTTGCTTGGGATTTAATTGATTTAGTTAATGAATTAAAATATGCTGGTGCAGAAGCAATATCTATAAATGATATTAGAATTATAAATACAACTGATATCTTCGATTTAAGAAGTTATACGTATCTTACAGTTGGACAGCAAAGATTACAGCCACCATATGTAGTAAAAGCAATAGGTAATCCTGATTACTTGTCAAGTATACTAAACTTAAAAGATAGTGGATTTGTTGATAGATATAAAAACAGTGGAAAATCTGTAAAAATGGAAACAAGTAAAAAGGTTCAAATAAAGAAATATAATGGAGAAATGACTTATAAATATATGAAAGAGGTAGAGGAGGAGTAAAAATGATTTGGATTGCAATTGTTTTAGGATGCATAATTGGGGCTTTAATTGGAATCAATAGTCCAATTATTCCATATACATATTCAGGATATTTGGCAATAGCAATTATAGCAGCACTAGATTCTGTTTTTGGAGGTATATCCTCAACACTAAATAAAAACTTTGACTTAAAAATTTTTGTATCAGGTTTTTTTGGAAATGCAATTTTATCAATGTTACTTACATACTTAGGACAAAAACTAAATGTAGACATCTATCTTGCAGCTATAGTAGTTTTTGTTGGAAGAATGTTTAATAATTTAGCAATTATTAGAAGACATTATTTGGAAAAATATACTAAAGCTATAAAAAGAAAAAAGGATACAAACGATAAAAAGAAAGAGGCGTAAGGAATACAAAAAACATAATAAGACAATATGTCAAAAATGTTACAAAAATGTTACAAAAATATTACAAATTCTATTGACTTTTTTTAGGATTTGTAATATTCTAATGAGGAATTAAATGCAGAAAAAATGGAGGAATGAACTTTGGCAGTCGGAGATGTAATCGTAGGAATGGACATTGGTACTTCAAAGGTAAGTTTGGTTATTGGAGAAGTCAATAATTTCAATCAAATTGAAGTTCTAAGTACAACAAGTTGCAAATGTGCAGGAATAAAAAAAGGTAAAATTATTGATGAAGAAGAGATTGTAGCTGCGATATCAAAATTAATAAAAGATGCAGAAGCAGAAAGCGAACTTACAATTAATTCAGCATATCTAACAATACCAGGAAAATATGTTACCATTGTTCAAAATAGTATAGTAAAAGAAGCCAAGGATAAATATGCAGGAATATCTGCAAGGGATGTTTTTGGAGGATTATCTCAAGTAAAAGATATTGATATTCCAGAAGGAAAACAAATTATAGATATTGTAACAGATGAGTTCGTATTAGATAACGGAAAATCTGTACAAGATCCAGTAGGTAGTTTAAGTTCAAGCTTTACAATTAAAGCACAAGTTGTTCTAGCTGATAAAGACTACATTAGACAAATATCTAGTATATTTAGAAAAGTAGATATTGATATTGATGGATTAGTACCTGTAACATTAGCAGAAAGAAGTTTAGTATTAGATGGAAATGAACTAAATGATAATGTTATGCTATTAGATATTGGAGCAGGCAACACAGATATAGGAGTTTTTGAAGGATTAGCATTTACATATACAAATACAATTCCTTTGGGAGGAGATAGTATAACAAGTGATATTGCAATTGTTTTAAATATCTCAGAGGAAGAAGCAGATAAACTAAAAAAACAATACGGATTGGCACTAAAATCATATATTGATAATGATAATGAAATATTACTTTCAACTTGTAAAGACGAAGGTAAAAGAGTTATAAAAAGCTCAGAATTAATTGAAATTATCGAAGCAAGAATAGAAGAAATATTTTCACTTGTTAATAGAGATATTACAAATCAAGGAATTAAACAGAGAATTAATAATGTTATATTAACAGGTCAAGGTATCACAAACATTAATAAAAGTGATATAGCTGGAAAAATAATATTAAATATACCAGTAAAAATCTCTACGGGTAGAGCAATAAGTACTGTAAGACCAGAATATAGAACTGCATATGCCCTAGTAAGATATATTGCATCAAGACCTTTTGCAAAGACAGTTTCAAGTAGTATAGACTCAAACTCAAAAGAAAATATTTTTCAAAATATAATAGATAGAATTAAAGAGTTCTTCTATTCGTAAAATTTAAGTTAGAATAAAATTAGAGGAGGAAACTTTTATGTTAATGGATAGCACAGACGAGAACGTTATGTTAGACGGAACAGCTACAATCAAAGTAATTGGTGTAGGAGGAGCAGGAAATAATGCTGTAAATAGAATGGTTGATTCAGGAATAAAAGGTGTTGAATTTATTGCTGTTAACACAGATAGACAAGCACTACTTTTATCAAAAGCAGCATCAAAAATCCAAATTGGTGAAAAAATCACAAGAGGTTTAGGTGCAGGAGCTAACCCTGACATCGGAGCACAAGCAGCAGAAGAGAGCAAATCAGAAATAGCAGAAGCTTTACGCGGAGCAGATATGGTATTTGTTACAGCCGGAATGGGTGGAGGAACAGGTACAGGTGCAGCTCCAATTATTGCAGCTACTGCAAAAGAAATGGGAATTTTAACAATAGGTGTTGTTACAAAACCATTTACATTTGAAGGAAAAAAGAGATTATCACAAGCTGAACGTGGTGTTGAAAGCTTAAAAGGAAAAGTTGACACATTAGTTGTTATTCCAAACGACAAGTTATTACAAGTAATCGATAGAAAAACATCAATTGTAGAAGCATTCAAAATGGCAGATGATGTATTAAGACAAGGTGTTCAAGGTATATCTGACCTTATTGCTATACCAGGTCTTGTAAACTTAGACTTTGCAGATGTTAAAACAATTATGTTAAATACAGGAATGGCTCATATGGGTATTGGTAGAGCTTCAGGAGAAAACAGAGCTGAAGATGCTGCAAAACAAGCTATCCAAAGTCCATTACTTGAAACTTCAATCGAAGGTGCAAGAGGAGTTATTATTAACATTACTGGTGGAAGCAATTTAGGATTACATGAAGTAAACACAGCAGCTGAATTAATTCAACGCAGTGTTGATCCAGAAGCAAACATTATCTTCGGTGCTGTTATTGATGAAAGCTTAGATGAAGATATAGTAATTACTGTAATTGCAACTGGATTTGAAAAAGAACCAGGAGCTATGTCTAGTATACCTGTTGGAGATATAATAGATAAAGCATGGGACAAAAAATTAAATTCAATTCCAACAAATGTAGATAATGGAAACCAAGATAACATAGATATCCCATCATGGTTAAGAAAAAAAGGAATGAATAAATAAGTTATAGTCAATTAATGATATTTAGTAAAAGAAATAATCTATTCTTGTAGATTATTTCTTTTTTTCGTGCCTAAGAATTGACAAGTTTTTAAGTAAAAACGTTGTACAATATTAACTGTTCAAAATAATAAAGAGGAAAAAGAATGACCATTTATTTAGATATAGTTTTACTTGAAAATTTATGTATGAACTACATTATATTATTTGCAACAGCGTATATTTTAAAAATAAAAAGACATCATTATAGAATGATTTTATCTGCTTTAATAGGTGGAATATATGCAATTTTAGCATATATGCAAATTTTCGAAGTTTATTCTAATATGTTTGTAAAGATAATTTTATCTGTATGTATGATATATATTGCTTTTTGGCCGAAAGGGATAAAAGGATTATTAAAACAATTATTAATTTTTTATCTAGTATCATTTGTATTTGGCGGATGTGCATTTGCTCTTTTATACTTTGTAAAACCACAAGATATTTTGCAGGTAAATGGGGTATATATTGGTACATACCCTGTAAAGATAGCATTACTTGGTGGATTAGTCGGATTTATTGTTGTTCATACTGCATTTAAAGTGGTAAAAAATAAAATGAGTAAAAAGGCATTAATTTATGATATTGAAATTAATATAGAAGGAAAGAAAATGAGAACAAAAGCAATGTTAGATACAGGAAATCAGTTAAAAGATCCAATTACAGGAGTACCGGTAGTTGTAGTAACAAAAGAAGCCTTAAGAGAAATAATTCCAGATAATATTCTGGATAATATAGAAAAAGTTATGGGAGGTGAATGGAAAGAAGAAGAGGAAAATATAAATTACAGATCAAGATTTAGAATAATACCTTTTACATCTATAGGAAAACAAAATGGAATGTTACTTGGATTAAAAGTTGATAAGGTAAAACTTATAACAGATATTGATGAAATTACAAACGAAAACGTGATTGTATGTATATATAATCAAAAATTAACAAAAGCAAATACATATTCAGCTTTAATAGGCATTGATATGTTAGAAGGGAGAGAGGAACATGAACTTATTACAGTTATTAAAAGATAGTATAAGTACGATATATGTAAAATATATAGGAGATGACGAAACCTGTAATCTACCAATTTACTACATAGGAGGAAGTCAAACATTGCCACCACCATTGTCGCCAGAGGAAGAAGCAGAATTATTAGAACGACTTTCTAATGGTGAAGAAGAAATAAGACAGACATTGGTGGAAAGAAATTTAAGGCTTGTTGTATATATAGCAAAGAAATTTGAAAACACAGGAGTTGGAATAGAAGATCTTATATCTATAGGAACAATAGGACTTATGAAGGCAATTAATACTTTTAATACAGATAAAAAGATTAAACTTGCAACATATGCATCAAGATGTATAGAAAATGAAATACTTATGTATTTAAGAAGAAGCAATAGGCTAAAGGGCGAAATATCGATAGATGAGCCATTAAATCAAGATGGCGACGGAAATGAACTTTTATTATCTGATATATTAGGAACTGATTCAGATATTACATCTAGAAGAATTGAAGATGAAGTTGATAAAACCTTACTTAGAGCTTCAATACAAAAACTAAGTAATAGAGAAAGAAATATAATGGAGCTTAGGTTTGGCTTTATAAGTGGAAACGAAAAAACACAAAAAGAAGTTGCAGATATGCTTGGAATTTCACAAAGCTATATATCTAGGCTAGAAAAGAAGATTATAAATAAAATGAAAAAAGACATTATGAGTAAAACAGGATAGAAAAAATTAGATACATAAAAATAGTTAAAATAAAATTTGAATAAAAGACCTTTTTTTGGAAATACTGTAAATAACATGTTTCTAAAAGGAGGTTTTTTCTTTGATTAACAAGGTGGAAATATGCGGTGTAAATACCAGCAAATTGCCTGTACTATCAAATGAAGAAAAGAAAGAACTATTAATAGCGGTAAAAAATGGAGATGAAGAAGCAAGAGAAAAATTTATAAATAGTAACCTAAGGCTTGTTTTAAGCGTTATAAAGCGATTTTATGCAAGAGGTGAAAATGCAGATGATTTATTTCAGGTTGGTTGTATTGGGCTAATAAAAGCCATGGATAATTTCGATTTAAATCAAAATTGCCAGTTTTCAACATATGCTGTGCCAATGATTATAGGTGAGGTGAAAAGATACTTAAGAGATAATAATACAATAAGAGTAAGTAGATCAATAAGAGATTTAGCATATAAAGTATTAACTGAAAAAGAAAAGTTTTCAAAAACAAATAATAGAGAACCAACAATAGAAGAATTAGAAAAAATATTAGAAATACCTAAAGAAGAAATTGTAATGAGTTTGGATGCAATACAAGTTCCTATATCACTTCAAGAACCGGCAGGAAATAATGATATGGATAATATTTATGTTGGAGATCAGATAAAAGATAAAAAGAATACTGATGAATATTGGGCTGAAACAATTACAATAGCTGAGGCAATGAAAAAATTAAATGAAAAAGAAAAAATGATAATATCAAAACGTTTTTTTGAAGGTAGAACTCAAATTGAAGTAGCAAATGAAATAGGAATATCTCAAGCTCAAGTATCAAGATTAGAAAAAAATGCAATTGATCATATTAAAAGAATATACAAGTAATCTGGCAAATATAGGCATAAAAATAATAAGTCAACTAATGAAAAAAAGAGAAAACGGGAGAAAAAAAGAGAAAAACAGAGCAAAGTGGTAGAAAATTTAAAATGCAAAAATGATTAAAAGGCTCTTTTTACTTAATTTAGAATAAAAAGGTATATGTTATTTGAAATTGTTTAAAATATATGGTATAATAGAATTTGTCACGCGATAAGAAAAGGAGAGTGAATCTGTATTTTAAACAGGAAAATTAAATACTACACAAAAGAAACAGTTAAACTTATCAATATAGTAGCGATTGCACTGTTTATGATAATTGCAGTTATATTACTAAAATACAAATTAGTATGTGAGGTAACTGTAGATGGAGAGAAACTAGGATATATATCAGATAAAGAACAATTTGAACTATCTGTAAATGAAATTATAAATAAAGAAGAAGATAATAAATTATATACAGTAATTGAAAAGATGCCAGAATATACACTAACATTTGTAAACAAAGATGAAGAAGTAAAAAATGAAGAAATTTTAGCCAAGATAGAAGATAGTGCTGAAACAACATACAAATTTTATGCAGTGACACTAGATGGAAAGAAAAGTGCAACAGTAGCAAATCTAGAAGAAGCTGAAAGTCTAGTAAAAGAATTAGAAAGTAAATACAAAAATAAAGTTAGTGTCAAAATAGCATTACAAGAGGTTATTACAACAGATAACGAATCAGAAAATGTAAAAGAAATAAAAACAGCCAAAACAGAACTTACAAAAACTCTAGATGCTAAAATACCAAAAGTAACTTATTCAACATCATCATATAGGAGTTATTCATCAAGTTCAAGTACAAAAGTAGCATCATTAAATGGAGTAACATTATCTGTAACACCTATATCTGGAACAATCACATCCAGATTTGGAAATATGGAAAGTATAAGAAGTAGCGGACATTCAGGACTTGATATTGCAGCACCAAAAGGAACAAAAATTAAAGTAGCTGCATCAGGAACTGTAGTATTTTCAGGATATAGTGGTGGATATGGAAATGTTGTTAAAGTATCACACGGAAATGGAATTAAGACATATTATGCGCATTGTAGTGCATTGTATGTAAAACAAGGTCAAACAGTAACAGCAGGAGATGTAATTGCAGCTGTTGGTTCGACAGGTAACTCAACAGGTAACCATTTACATTTTGAAGTTGTAAAAAACGGGGTATCATTAAACCCACAATATTATTTATATAAATAATAAAATGGTCAGCTTATAAACAAAATAAGCTGGCTTTTTTATTGTTCTAAGAATTATAGACTATATAGTCAAATAACTTGCAAAATGAAAAAATTAGATATAAAATGCATATTAAATAATTGACTTTGTACAATATAAGTTATAAAATGATAAAATAATAATATATATTGTATAAAACAATCTGGAGGAATTTTAATGAAAATATTACTAGATGCAATGGGTGGAGATAATGCACCAGACGCCAATATAAAAGGAGCCGTAAAAGCAATTGAACAAATTGATGCAGAAGTTATATTAATCGGAAACAAAGATATAATTAATAGCAGAATTAAAGAACTATATGGAAAAGATGATATATCAGAAATATCAAATAGACTAAGTATACATCATACAACAGAAACAATTGAGATGGTTGATATTCCAACACAAGCTATAAAAAGAAAAAAAGATTCGTCAATGGTAGTAGGTTTTAATATGTTAAAACAAGGCGAAGGTGATGTGTTTATTTCAGCAGGAAACTCTGGAGCACTACTTACAGGAGCAACTTTATTAATTGGTAGAATAAAAGGAATTGATAGACCAGCACTAGCCGGAATTCTTCCATCATATAAAAGTAGATTAGTACTTATGGACTGTGGTTCAAATACAAATTGCAAACCAATAAATTTACTACAATTTGCTCAAATGGCAACTATTTATTTAAGAAATACTTTTGGAAATGAACATCCAACAGTAGGTCTTTTAAATATAGGAACTGAAGAAACAAAGGGAAATGAACTAACAAAAGAATCATATCATTTATTAAAAGAAAAAGCCGAAGAATTAGATATAAATTTTGTTGGTAATGTAGAAGGTAGAGATGCTTTTAATGGAAAGCTTGATATTCTAGTTACAGATGGATTTACTGGAAATGTATTTTTGAAAGCTGTTGAGGGACTTGGAAAATTTGTAAAAAGAACATTAACAGAAAGCTTAAAAAAGAATATGTTATCAAAATTAGCAGCAATTCCAGCATTACCTGCAATAAATCGTTTTAAAAAGACTGTTGATTATAAAGAATATGGAGGAGCTTTATTTTTAGGGGTTAAAAAACCAGTAGTAAAGGCTCATGGAAGTAGTGATGAGAAACTGTTTGAATTTACTATAAAACAAGCAGAACAATTTGTTAAAAATAAAACTGTAGACCATATGATTGAAGAATTTGAAAAAGTAAAAACAGTTGAAAAAAGTGATTTAATAAATGAAGCTAATTCGACAAATTTAGAATAAATAAAATAATTTATAAAAAATCTTGACAATTAAATTAATATGTATTATTGTTTAGATTAGATAAATTAAAAAGAATAAAGGGAGGTGAACTTATATAATGAGTTCAGAGGAAGTTTTTGAAAAGGTTAAAAGTATAATTGTTGAGCAATTAGGTGTTGCTGAAACAGCAGTTACAATGGAAGCATCTTTTATTGATGACTTAGGAGCTGATTCATTAGACATTGTTGAATTAATAATGGCTTTAGAAGAAGCATTTGATATAGAAATTCCAGACGCTGATGCAGAAAAAGTTGCAACAGTAGGAGATGTAGTTGACTACATAAAAGATCACATTGCATAAGCAAAAATGATGAGTAAATAAAAAAAGATAGATTAAAAAAAAACTAAATTTTTAGTTTTAATTTTAGTCTATTTTTTTTGTTTTTAAAATAATAGAAGGAGGAAATGTAAAATGAGAAAAAAGTATATATTTGTAACAGGAGGAGTAGTATCTGGACTTGGAAAGGGAATAACAGCAGCATCACTTGGTAGATTATTAAAAAATAGAGGGTATAAAGTTATAAATCAAAAGTTTGATCCTTATATAAATGTTGATCCTGGAACAATGAGCCCATACGAGCATGGCGAGGTATTTGTAACAGATGATGGCGCAGAAACAGACCTAGATTTAGGTCATTATGAAAGATTTACAAATGAAAATTTATCAGCTAATTGTAGTGTTACAATGGGTAAAATATATAAAGAGGTAATTGAAAGAGAAAGAAGAGGAGATTACTTAGGAAAAACAGTACAAGTAATACCTCATATTACAAATGCAATAAAAGAAAAAATATACTCTTTTGAAGATACAGATGTGGATATAGTTATAACAGAAATTGGAGGAACTGTTGGTGATATTGAAGGATTATCAATTATTGAGGCAATAAGACAAGTGGGACTTGAAAATCCAGCAGATGATGTTTTATATATTCATGTTACATTACTTCCATATATAAGTGGATCAAATGAATTAAAATCAAAACCTACACAGCATTCTGTAAAAGAATTGCAATCATATGGAATAAAACCAGACATATTAGTTTGTAGAACAGAAGTTGATATTCCTGAAAATTTAAGAGAGAAAATTGCTCTATTTTGTAATGTAAGAAAAAGTAGTGTTATAGCAAACAAGACAGCATCTTGTTTATATGAAGTTCCAATTATGCTAGAAAGAGAAGGACTAGCAGCTGAGGTATGTAATCATTTAAGATTAGATAGTAGTGAGCCTAAAAATGAAGAATGGGAAAAATTAGTTGATAAAATAAAGAAGGCAGAATTAAACGAGAAAGTAGAAATTGGAATTGTAGGAAAGTATGTAAAACTAGACGATTCATATTTATCTGTTATCGAAAGTTTACACCATGCTGGAGCTGAAAATAATGTTAAAGTTAAAATTAAATTAATAGATTCTGAGCAAATAACAAGAGAAAATGTGGCAGAAAAGTTAAACGGACTAAATGGAATTGTTGTTCCAGGAGGATTTGGAACAAGAGGAATTGCTGGTATGATTGAAGCAATAAGATATGTAAGAGAAAACAAGATTCCGTTTTTAGGTATATGCTTAGGAATGCAAATGGCTGTTATAGAATTTGCAAGAAATGTATTAAAAATAGAAGATGCAAATTCTGAAGAATTTGATGAATTAAGTAAAAACCCAGTTATTCACATTATGTATGATCAAAAAGATGTAACTAAAAAGGGTGGAACCATGAGACTTGGAAGTTATCCATGCATAATAAAAGATGGAACGCTTGCTAAAAAAGTTTACAAAGATGAGAAGATAGATGAAAGACATAGACACCGTTTTGAATACAATAATGATTATAGAGAACAAATGGAAGATAAGGGGTTAATATTATCTGGAACATCACCTGATGGAAAATTAGTAGAGATAATTGAAATAAAAGATCATCCATATTATATTGCATCTCAATTCCACCCAGAATTTAAATCTAGACCGGACAAGCCAGAACCATTATTTGTAGAATTAATTAAAAGCTGTAAAAAATAAGGAAAGTGGCTTCGCTACATGTACACAATTGCTTCGCAATTGGTACAGCCAAAGGTAACTTAACCTTGTATATGTAAAAAAAGGATTTCTTTTACGAAATCCTTTTTCTTTTTATATTATTTATTTAAAGTATTAACATTTGAAGTCTCTATTGTGTTTGTTTTTTTAGAAACAATATTTAAAACAATAATTCCAAGTCCTATCATTGAAGTAATAAATCCTACAAGTCCTCCAACAAAAGGAATAATTTCAACTAAACTAATTAATAATACAACTAATTCAGTAAATAAAATATGCATTCCTTTATTATCTTTATTCATTTTTGTAATGATTAATTTAGAACATCCAATTGCAAATACTGTTTTTGAAATTGTAAGAGCAACAATAAGAATTGTAATTGCTAAACCTGAAATACCTATTCCTAAACCGCCTGTGAAGAAGAATAATGCAAGTGATATAGCAAATACAGCAATTATTGTTAAAATACCAATACCAAGTGATAAAGGTAATTTATTTTTTGTTAGTTCTGCTGTTTTTTCTTTAAAGTTTGGTGCTAAGAATATAACTAGTAATGCTATAACTAAAGAATATAGAAGTGTAGAAACTATATTTCTAACATAAGATAAAACTTTGCTAAAAACAGTTTCAGTTTTTTCTTCAGGTTTATTATATGTAACTGTTCCACCAACAGCACCATCTGGAATTGAAATTTCTGAACTTGATTGATATTTTAAATTTCCAGATATTAAAGTAGAAGAATTATCAGCTAATTTAAAATTATCTGCAACTATATATGCATCTCTTTTAATTTGACCATTTATAGTTAAATCGTTACAAGCTATTCTTACATCTCTTGCGATAATTGAATTAGTATCAATAACAAATTTTGAAGCACATCCGTAAATATCATAAGCAATACCATCAATTGTAACGTTATTTCCCATTACAAAAATGCTTCCATGAACATATCCCGCTTTTGTAACTGTTACGTTATTGCCAAAAGCAAATACATCTCCACCAATTTCTCCTGAAATAGTAATGTTTTGACCAAAAGCAAATACATTTCCATCAACAATATCATCAACAGTAACATCTGTATCAAATTTGTATAAATCAGATGCTACGAACTGATATTGAATTTCTTCTCCACCTGTTTGATTAGTTGTACTTACAACATTTGTATTATCAGCTGTTTCATTTACTGCCATACACAAAGGTGATAATAATAGTAATAACATGATGGAAATAAAAAATGTTTTAAATTTTAATAATTTTTTCAATGTATATTCCTCCTATAATAATTATAAAATATATAATATATAATACAATTACATAGAAAAAATGTCAATTGAAGAATAAAAATTATTGTTTTGAATTTGTTTTCTTTACATAGTAAACACAATCAGAGTTCCCAAATACTTTTTGAACCTGTACCTTGTCTAAATAGCATTTTCCATCTTTTTGATATTTACAGTTTGAAGAACAATTAATATTAATCAAAAAAAACACCTCATAATATAGTATGAAGTGTTTTTATATAAATATGCAAAATTTTAATGTTTTATAAAACTTTTACAATAATTTGCGATAGTACAGTTCTCACATTTTGGTGATCGTGCAGTACAAGTATTTCGTCCATGCCACATAAATACATGGTTAATATCTTTAAAATATTCTTTAGGAATTATATTTAATAAATCTTTTTCTATTTTCTCTGGATCAGATTCACTTGAAAGACCTATTCTATTGGATAATCTTTTTGCATGTGTATCAATTGCAATTCCTTGAGGTTTATTAAATGCTTCTAACATTACAACATTTGCTGTTTTTCTACCAACTCCAGGAAGGCTCATAAGTTCTTCCATTGTTTGAGGAACTTTTCCATCAAATTTTGAAATAATTATTTCAGAAGTAAGCTTTATATTTTTGGCTTTATTTTTATAAAATCCACAAGGATGTATTAAATTTTCTAAATCTTCAATTGGAATTGCACTAAATTCTTCAGGTGTAGAACATACCTTAAAAAGAATAGGTGTAACTTTATTTACTCTATCATCTGTACATTGTGCAGATAAAATTACAGCTACTAATAGTTCAAAAGGTGTTTCAAAATCAAGACTACATTTTGCATCTGGGTATGTTTTATTTAAAATATTTATTAAATCAATTATTTCATTTTTTTTCATATAATATTATCCTTTAATTATTAATTTAAAACAATTATAACATAAACGGTTAAAAAAGTAAAAACATAAAATGGTAACAAATAAGAAAAAGGATTAATATAATATAAAAAAAGATAGGAGGTAATTTACATATGTTAGGACTATTAAAAAAGACTTGTGGTGTATGTTTAATAGGTTTAGGTTTAGGAATTTTACTTGTCTTATTACTTCCTATATCAGGCTGGCTATTTACAATTGGAGTAGTAATAGTAGCAGTTGGTCTTATGTGGTTAGCATGTTAAAAAGGAGAGTGGATATTATGACAATAGTTGTAAAAAAAGTTCCAAAGTTTTTAAGAGGATTTGTAAAATTAATATTTGGAATAAAACAATAATTAGTAAAGAAGGTGGCTGTGCCACAATTTCAGAATCTAAAGATAATTTATTATAAAATAAAAAAAGGGATACTTTTTAAAAGTATCCTTTTATTACGTAATAAAATATATTTAAAATTAAGCTCTTGTTACTTTTCCAGAACGTAAGCATTTAGAACATACAGAGATAGTTTTTGTATCTCCATCTATAATAGCTTTAACTTTTCTAAGATTTGGTTTGAAAGTTCTAGAAGTTCTTCTACTAACGTGAGAACGAGCTATGCTTATTTTATTTCCGTGTGCGATTGATTTTTCACAAATTTCACATTTTGCCATGATTTTTGCACCTCCCATAGTTTAGTTAAAATCGACTATTTATAAGTTTATCATAAATATATAAAAAATGCAAGGGTTTATTGAAATTTAACTATAAGACATATGTAACATATATTTTGATAATATGTAAAAATAATAATAGAAAAACCATATATAGTTAAAAATGAACCATATATAAAAAAAGCGGTACAAACAAATTAGAATGTGCTAAAATAGTATCAATAAATATTAAAGAAAGGGAGAAAAAAGGTGGATATAGAATTAGAAGTAAAAATAAATGAAAATTATACTACACCAAAAATTGTAATATGTGCAGATAATATTAGCAAAGAATTGTCAGATATAATAGATAGCATATCAAGTATTAATTATAAACAATTAAAAGTGTATAAAGATGAAAAATTATATATTTTAAATCAAAATGAAATTGAAACAATTTACTCAGAAGGTGGAAAGGTTTTTGTAAGATGCAATGAGGAAATATATACTATAAAAAATAGATTATATGAACTTGAAAATTTACTAGATAAAAAAAGTTTTATTAGAATATCAAATTCTGAAATTATAAATTTTAGTAAAGTAAAAAATATTGATTTAAAAATATTAGGAACAATAGTTTTAAATTTCGAAAGTGGCAATAAAGCATATGCTTCAAGAAGATATATACCAAAGATTAAAGAATTTTTAGAAATATAGAAAAGGAGTTGTTTAAAATGAAAAAAGAAAAGATAGTAAAGAAAATTTTAGTTAGATCATTAGCAGGTTTTCCAGTAGGTGTAATGCTACTTATGTTAGCATATGCAAGTGTATATTTTATAGTAGGAGACAACGTTTTTAATACAGAATTAAATCAATTACATAATATAAATACATTACTTACACAGATTATATCAGTTGGAATAGCAGGATATATGTTATTCGTAATATTTGGAATTATTAATGTTTCTGGGAACAAAGAGGTGGAAAATAACTTAATAAAAAAATACCCTTGGAAAATGGCATTAATAATATTGAGTGAAATAATCTTATGTGTATTAATAGTAGTAATATTAGGAAGTACAAAAATATTTAGTAAAAATATTAGTGATATTAATATACTTATATTAGTAATAATTTGTGTATTAAGTGGAATTGTTATTTGCATAAAAAGTCTTTATGAAAGACACATAATTAAAGAGATTAATCAAAAAATAAAAGAAAGAAATAGTTAGTAGATAAAGAGTTAGAAAGTATACTTAAATGAATATATTTTCTAGCTCTTTTATAAACGTTAAACATCCAAACAAAAATTTGCAAAAACTACTTGAAAAAATTTAGATTTATGATAGAATAAGAAAAAATGAAAAGGAAGTAATTATTATGTTTGCATTTATAAAAGGAAGTTTAGAGGTTAAAACAACAGGATATATTGTAATAGAAACAAATGGAGTAGGATATAAAATATTTATGTCTGAAAGTGCAATTGAAAAATTGGGTGAGATAGGAAGTATTGTTAAAGTACATACTTATGTTAGAGTAAGAGAAGATGATATAAGTATATATGGATTTAATACAAATGAGGAACTTCGTATGTTTGAACTTTTGCTATCTGTAAGTGGTATTGGAGCCAAATCTGCAATAACAATTCTATCAAATATTTCGCCATCTAGTTTTGCTCTTGCAGTTATTACAAATGATGTAAATGCTCTAAAAAAATTACCAGGTGTAGGGCCAAAATCAGCTCAAAGAGTTATATTAGAATTAAAAGATAAAATAAAAACAGAAGAAGCAATATCAAAAGAAAATACGACAGTAGAAATTAAAGAAGCAATCATAGAAGATGATAAAGTTCAAGAAGCGGTTTCAGCACTTCAAGTACTTGGATATAGCAAAAAGGAAATAGAAGTTGCAATGGAAAAATTAGATACTTCATCATTAAGTGTAGAAGATATTATTAGACAAGGTTTGAATAATTTAGCAAGATAAAGGAAGGAACAAAAAATGAATGTTAATCAGCCACTTGCATATCGTATGAAACCAAAAACATTAGACGATTATGTAGGTCAAAAACATATACTTGGAAAAGATAAAATTTTATATAGAACAATTAAAGCAGATAGACTATCAAGCATTATATTATGGGGACCACCGGGATGTGGTAAAACATCACTTGCAAAAGTAATTAGCAATACAACAAAATATAAATTTACTAAAATAAATGCTGTTACAGCTGGAATTAGTGATATAAAAAATGCAATTGAAGAAGCTAAAAATGTACTACTTAATCCAACAGGAAAATGTATATTATTTATTGATGAGATACATAGGTTTAATAAATTGCAACAAGATGCTCTTCTTCCATATGTAGAAGATGGAACTGTAATTTTAATTGGTGCAACAACAGAAAATCCATATTTTGAAGTAAATAAGGCTTTAATTTCTAGATCAATGGTCTTTAAACTAAATCCATTAACTGAAGATGATATTTATGAAATACTAAAAAAATCTTTAATATCTAAAGAAGGACTTGGAGAATATAATATAAAAATTGAAGATGATACTTTAAGAAAAATTGCAGATACATCAAATGGAGATGTAAGAACAGCTTTAAATGGATTAGAAGTTGCAGTTCTTACAACACAAATGAGTAGTGATGGATATATACATATTACAAACGAGATAGCAGCAAATAGTGTGCAAAGTAGAAAAGCAATATTTGATAAAAATGGAGATAGCCATTATGATAATATTAGTGCATTCATTAAATCAATGAGAGGCAGTGATCCAGATGCAGCAATATTCTATCTTGCAAGAGCTTTAAATGGAGGAGAAGATCCTGTTTTTATTGCAAGAAGGATTGTAATTGCTGCAGCAGAGGATGTTGGAATGGCAAATCCAAATGCACTTGTTGTGGCAACATCTGCTATGCAAGCAGTAACTATGATAGGAATGCCAGAATCTAGAATAATATTATCAGAGGCAGCAACTTATGTTGCTACTTCACCAAAATCAAATGCTACATATTTAGGAATTAATAGAGCAATGGAAGATGTGCAGAATAAAGATACAGGAGAAATACCAATGCATATTAGAAATGCTCCAAAAGAAGGCATGGAAAAAATGGGCTATGGGGTAGGATATAAATATCCACATGATTATCCAAATCATATGGTTGAACAACAGTATTTGCCAGATAAAATGCTTGGAACTAAATATTATATAAAAGATGAAACAATACCAGACTAAAAAAGAGGATTCTTAATTGAATCCTCTTTAAAATTAATCTTCATTTTTTGATTTTTTATCTTTAATTATTTCTGCTGCAGCACCTAATCCACTTAAAGCACCTGTTGCTTCGAATGGAATAAATACTTTATTTGCTTCACCATTTGCAACTTCTTTTAAAGCTTCTAATGATTTTAATTGTACTAATTTTTCGTCTGGACCTGCTTTCATCATAGCTCCGTAAACAACTTGAATTTCTTGTGCTTTTGCTTCAGCAACTTTTTTAATAGCTTCAGCTTCACCAGTAGCTCTTCTTATTTTAGCTTCTTTATCAGCTTCAGCTTCTAATATTGCAGCTTCTTTTTTACCCTCAGCAAGAGTGATTGCAGATTGTCTTTCACCTTCAGCTTGTAAAATTAAAGCCCTTTTATTTCTTTCTGCATTCATTTGCTTTTCCATTGCGTCACGAATGTCAGCTGGTGGAGTAATATCTTTTATTTCAACTCTATCGATTTTACATCCCCATTGATCTGTAGCTTCATCAAGGATAATTCTTAATTTATCATTGATAGCATCACGAGAACTAAATGTTTCGTCTAAATCCATTTTACCAACTATATCACGAATAGTTGTAATTGCAAGGTATTCGATACCTTTCTTTAAACTTTGAATTTCATAAACTGCTTTTGCAGGATCTGTAACTTTATAAAATACAACAGTATCTATTGTAATTGTAACATTATCTTTAGTAATAACACCTTGAGGTGGAATATCCATTGTTTGTTGTTTTAAACTAACAACACTACGAACATGGTCGATAAATGGAATTATAATTGTAAGACCTGCATCTGCTATTTTATTAAATTTACCAAGTCTTTCAATAATATAAACCTCAGATTGTTTAACAACTTTAATTGATTTAAATGCAATGATTATAATAATTAATAATAGTATGCCTAAAACCCACATAATTTTTCCCCCTTATACATTTATACTTGTTTTTACAGCTTTTTTTACAACAGCTTTCACGCCGTCTATTTTAACAACTTCAATTTCTGTGTTTTCTGGTATAATTTCTTCAGATAAAGTTTTGGCAGACCATGTTTCTCCACCAATTTTAACTTGACCTACTCCTTCAATAGGGTTAATTTCTTTTGTAACAATACCTATTTTACCTATAATTGAATATGCATTTGTTGTAATTGTTTTATCTTTACGAATAAATTTATCAGTTAAAGGTTTTGTTAAAAATATAAGTATTGTAGATGATACAACAAAAACAATTGCTTGAATGTATATATCTGGTACAAAAAAACTAACAACCATTGAAATTAAAGCACCAATTCCAAACCAAAAAACAAAGAAGCCAACTGTTGCCATTTCAATTACGAAGAAAATTCCAGCAGCGATTAACCAAAATTGCCACACAAAAATCCCTCCTTTACCATATTTACTATTATACTATAAAAATAAGAAAAAAGAAATAGTTTTTATAAGAAAAATAGGTAATAATGTCCAAAATACTATTTGATTTTTTTATAAGCATTTGTTAAAATATCATAAGAACAAATACTTGAAAAAAAGTAAGGTGAAAAAATGGTTGATTTAAAACAAAATGTGCAATATGTAAAAGGTGTTGGACCGGCAAAAGCAGAGTTGCTACATAAACTTGGAATAGATACATTAGAAGACTTAATTACATACTTTCCAAGAACATATGAAGATAGAAGTAAACCAAAATATATTGCAAATCTTATTGATGGAGAAGAATCATTAATAGAAGTAATTGCTACAAGTAATATGAGTGAAATAAGAATAGGAAAAAATAGAAGTATACTAAAATTAATAGTACGAGATGAAACAGGACCTTGTACAATTACATGGTTCAACCAAAAATATTTAAAAGGTAAATTTAAAATAGGTGAAAAATATAAATTCTACGGAAAAGCAAGTGTAAAATATGGAAAAGCTGAAATGATAAATCCAGTATTTGATATAGAAGATAATACTAAAAATACAGGAAAAATCATTCCAATATATCCTCTTACATATAATTTATCTCAAAATGGAATTAGAGGAGCAATTGAAAATGGATTGAAGCTTGTAGAGGGAAAGTTAGAAGAAACACTTCCAATATATTTAAGAGATGAGTATCATCTAGAGGAACGAAATACAGCGATAAAGCAGATACATTTTCCAGATGATTTTGATGAATACAGTAGAGCAAGGAAAAGACTTGTTTTTGAAGAATTACTTACAATGCAACTTGCATTATCTGGATTAAAAAATAAATATGATAATGATAGTGAAGGTATAAGTTATAGTAAAGACGTAAAAATGTCAGATGTAATTAATTCATTACCATTTAGATTAACAAAAGCACAGCTTAGAGTTTTAGAAGAAATAGATAAAGATATGGAAAGTAAAAAGTCTATGAATAGACTTTTGCAAGGTGATGTTGGATCTGGAAAAACAATAGTATCTATAATATCAACATATAAAGCAGTAAAATGTGGATATCAAGTTGCAATAATGGCTCCAACTGCAATTCTAGCACAGCAACATATTGAAGAATTTACAAAAGTATTAGAACCATTTGGCATAAAATGCGAAATTCTTCTTGGGGGAACAAGGGCTAAAAAAAGAAGAGAAATATTAGAAGGATTAGAAAATGGAACTATTAATGTTTTAATTGGAACACATGCATTACTTGTTGAAGATGTTGTATTTAAAAATTTGGGATTAGTTGTAACTGATGAACAACACCGTTTTGGTGTGCGACAAAGAGCAGCAATATCAAACAAAGGAAAAAATCCAGATGTACTTGTTATGACTGCAACACCAATTCCAAGAACACTTGCTTTAATCTTGTACGGAGACCTTGATATATCTATAATAGATGAATTACCACCAAATAGAAAGAAAATAGAAACATTTGCTGTAACAAAGGGAATGGAAGAAAGGGTAAATAATTTTATTAAGAAAAACATTTCAGAGGGAAGACAAGTATATATAGTATGCCCTTTAGTTGAAGAAAACGATGAAATAGATGCTAAGTCTGTAATTGAGTTAGAAGAAAAATACAAAAATGAGGTTTTCAGTGAATATAGAGTTGGATATTTATATGGTAAAATGAAGCAAAAAGAAAAAGATGAAATTATGCAAGATTTTAAAGATGGGAAAATAGATATTTTAATATCAACAACCGTAATAGAAGTTGGGGTTAATGTTCCAAATGCAAGTTTAATGGTTATTGAAAATGCGGAGCATTTTGGACTTGCTCAGTTACATCAATTAAGAGGAAGAGTAGGAAGAGGAGAATATCAGTCATATTGTATTTTAAAATATGAAGGAAAATCTCAAATAATAAAACAGAGAATGAAAATAATGCAAGAAACAAATGACGGATTTGTAATAGCTGAAAAGGATTTAGAACTAAGAGGTTCAGGTGAATTTTTTGGAACAAGACAACATGGTATACCAGAATTTAAAATTGCAAATTTATTTGAAGATATGGAAACACTAAAAGAAGTTCAAAGTTTAGCATTAAAAATAGAAAATAAAGACCCAAAACTTGAAAAAGAAGAAAATGAACCTTTAAGAAAATTAATACAAGAAAAATTTACAAATAGAATCGAGATATAGTAAGTAAAAAATATAAAAATATTACAATTATATTACAATTAACGTATAAGAATTGAAAAATATAAACTTTATGTGTAAAATAAAAATAAACAGTAGTCTGTTTTTTGTGTGCTTAAAAGAAAAGGGGGAATATTAAAAAATGAAAGAAGAAAAACAAAAGAAGGGGGAAGAAAGCAAAATGAAAAACATAATGCAAAACGCAGGAAACAAGCGGAATAACATTAATAGCCTTAGTAGTAACAATAATAATACTTGTAATCTTAGCAACAGTAAGTATAAATGTAGTGTTTAGTGAAGGAGGCTTAATAAAAAGAGCAGAACAAGCAAAAGAAATGCAAGAAAAAGAGGCATTAAATGAAAAACTACAACTTGCAAAAGCAACGTTATTAACAAGTTTTGATGACAAAGGAAATAGAAAAGAATTAACAGTAGATAATTATATAGAAGAGCTAATAAAAGAAGGAATAATAGATAGAGATGATGTAACAGACAATGGAGATGGAACAAAACAAGTAACAACAGAAGATGGAGATGTAATAACAGTAAGAAAAGATGAAGAAACAGGAGAAATAATAACAGAAATAGAAGGAAAAGCAGATAAACTACCAGTAAAAATAAAAGAAATAAAATTAACAACAAGTACAAATAGTATAAAAGTAGATGTAGAGGTAAAAAGAGGAGAAGGAGCAAAATATAAATACTACTATAAAAAGCAAGATACTACAGATGCATTTAAACTAGCAAAAGAGAGTAATAGTACAAGCTATACAATAGAGAATTTAGAGCAAAATGTAACATATGTAATAAAGGTAGAAGCAACAAATGAAAATGGAACAGTATCAAAAGAAGCAACAGGAAGAACAGTAGAAATACCAGATGCACAAACAGCAATAGAATTTAGCAGTCCAATATGGAATAACGGAAAAGCAGAAGTAACAATAACAAAAACAACAAGTGATAGCATGAAAATGCAATATAGAGTAACAGTAGGAGAAACAATAGGCGAATATCAAGAAATAGCAAGTGGAGCAAAAATAACAAACCTAGAACTAGGAAGTATAGTAACAGCAAGATTATGGGATGGAACAAATGGAGGAAATACAACAAACTTAAATATACAAGATTTAAGAAATCCAAATGAAGCAACTATAACATTAAGTGAGCAAATAATAAGTGTAGGAGAAACAATAACAGCAAGTGTAAGCCAAAGTGATAATGAAAGCGGAATAGATATATTAAGATGTAAATGGATATATAACCAGACAAGTACAAAATTAGGAGAAGACGAAACAAGTTATACAGGAAAGTTTACAAGTGCAAGTGAAACAATATCATTAACAACAACAAATCCAGGAGATTACTATTTACATGTATTAACAGTAGATAAAGCAGGAAATAAGACAGAAAAAATAAGTGAAAAGATAACAGTAAAAGAAATAGAAGTAGAAAGTATAAGATTAGATAAAACTACATTAAAAATAGGACTAGGAAAAACATCAGAAGCATTAAATGTTACATTTACACCAGCAAATGCAAAGGATAAAACAATAACATGGTCATCAAATGCTACATCAATTGCAACAGTAACTGATGGAAAAGTAACTGGAGTAGCAGAAGGAACAGCAACAATAACAGCAACAACAGCTAATGGAAAAACAGCGACATGTAATGTAACAGTAGGCATGACAATAGCAGAAGCAAAAGCAAAAGTAACATCATATGCAACATTACAGCAATATATAGGAAAAGAAGTAATAGACTATAACCCAACAGCAGGAGGAACATGGAGAATATTCTATTATGATGAAGCAGGAGACTTTGGAACAGCAGGAAAGTTATATTTAAAGAGAGATTTTGATAGTAGTTTACAAAAAGCCTTAGATGCAACTGGAACATATACCAATACAGATGAAGCAATAATAAAAATGAAAGCAATGAATCCAAAATGGGCAGCAAGTACAAATGCATCATCAATAGATTTAGAAATTGAAAAAGCAGTAGCATGGCTATGTAATCCAGCAAATTGGACAGACTATAAAACAACAGAAGCGGATTATGCAATAGGAAGTCCAAGTGTAGAGATGTATATGAAAGCATATAATGTATGGAAAGATAATAATAAAAATTCAACAACATTAATATGCAAAATAGGAAATGCAAACGGATATTCAGTAGGGGCAAATGGAACTTATGATAATTCTGGATATTGTACGAATAATAGCACAATAGAAGCAGGACCAAATAACATATTTATGACAGCTGGAGAAAACTGGTGGTGGTTGGCTTCGCCTTCTTCTAACACCGATGGCTACGACGCTTACTGCGTGCTTGTTGTGTACGGCAGCTACGCGGGCGTGCTCTACACCGACTATATCAGCGCGCGTGGGGTCTGCCCAGTAGTTTCTCTATAATCTAGCATCCATTATGTTAACATAAAAAGTAGAAAAAGAGTATGTAAAGAATTTTGTGTAAAATGAAAAAATACCTTTTATGATATAATAT
>ERZ1673743.575-NODE-575-length-53908-cov-6.707296_pt1 | contig 53908 bp, 74 predicted proteins | sample MGYA00580197_ERZ1673743 | MGnify/ENA primary metagenome ERZ1673743 (study PRJEB41218, sample SAMN15661795) | gut metagenome | host: Homo sapiens | place: Canada: London | collected 2015-08-20/2019-03-30 | study: EMG produced TPA metagenomics assembly of...
GTACCATTATAAAACATTACACTACCAGACCGAGTTTGATTAGTAGTATTTTCTTTTACAGAAACCTTAAAATCATATTCATAATTGGTAGGATTACCACCAATTAAATCTACAGAAGCCCAATCGGTAACGGTAGAATCCAAATCAAAATCAGGTTGAACAGCAACTTTACTCGTTACTTTACCATTGATTAAGGTTTCCCTATAAGATTGAAGTGTAACAGTTATACTCTGAGCTAAAGCCGAAAACATTCCATCTGGAATTGGTTCTACATAATTGATATAATCCCTAGTAGTAATACTTGCAGCTTGTTGTTCAACTGTCAAAGTTATCGAAGTATCACTACTACCAGTTTGAAATATAACGATATCTGCACTTCTTTGACTAGTAGTTGTATTCTCATCTACGGTTACTATGAGTGTATTAGATTGCTCTTCTACATGAATCCAACTTGGAGAACCCGGTATAGACGTAGTCCAAGTAGTATCTTCACTTTGACTTGTAACAGAACCGTTAACAATCTTATACCTTTTACTACTTATGGTAAAAGAGTAAGTACCACTAGGCTTAGCAGGCACTTGTTGATTTAAATCTTGAGTACCGTTATTTACCTTTAGTTCATAAGACCAAGCAACACTAGCACCTGCTTGTTTTACACCTAAACTTAGAGTTTTACTACCGTACTCTAAGTTTAAACTACCACTAAGTTGAGATTCAGAAGTATTCTCTGGCATAGTAGCACTTATATGATATCCCACACCAAGTTCATAAGTTACACTAGTACTACTTACAAAACTAGGTTTAGTTTTTACAGTAGGAGTATCATCATGCCAAGTTGTATCTTTACCATTTACCACGTCCCAATAACCAGACCTTACTAAAGCTTTAACAGTTCCTCCAATATTTGGAGCTGTAGGGAAACTCTTCTTAATAACCAACTCTTCTCTAATGGCTACTGTACCTGCTGCCTGATTACAAGTAATAGTTACAGTTTTACCTGAACCTACTTGTTCGTATACTACAGTACCAGTTCTTGCTTGGGTTGTGGTATTCTCTTTCATAGTAATAGCCACAGCAGCAGTAGCACTTTGTATTTCAGCAGAAGTAGATTTAACTTGGATATTAACACCTTCATGTGAACCTTCTACTAAAGAACCATTAATATATTTTTCACGATAACTACTAATTGTCCCAGATTTGGTTGTACCTAAGGCATCAAAGTTTAACGTTGGAGTAGAAGTAGTTAATGTATATCTCCATTCTACTAGATATGAACTTTGAGTTACCGTAACTTCTTTATAGACGGTATCCATAGTTGCCCTTACTACTACACTTCTTTGATTTGCAGTTGTGTTTTCTGCAACAGTCAAAGTAGTACCAGATAAACTGAATCCGGTTACTACAGTAGGTATACTAAGAGTAGGAGTACCTGTAGCATCAGATGCTGCACTAGTTGCACCTGAAGACCAATGGTTAGTTCTACTTGCCCTTGCACTTGCAGAGATTTGTGATGTACCACCTTGCTCAGTAAATGTACTTGGGTTTGCCGAAATAGAAACTACCCATGTACCCTGAGTTACGTTAGTTATTTTATTCTCTGCTTGGTATATATCAATTGAGGCACTGCCTGATTTACCGTTAAGAGTAACGGTTAAGGTTCGGCTTCCTAATTTAGTTCTTGCCTTTGCAGTTGTACCAAGATTAGAACCAGAGATATTTTCAGACCATACTATTGAAGCTCCAGAGTTAATGGTACCACCATCATTAGTTTTACCATTCCATCCCCAAAGCTGAGTATAGGTGTAAGTGGGTGTAGCTGCAGTTCCTCCCGATGCAGGTATATCCGCAATGGTTCCCAAATACACAGTAGGTGTACCATAAGTTTTAACACCAGCTGCTTGAGTAAAAGTAGCAGTTACCTTCTTACCTGATTCAGTTTGAGTATAGGTAACTGTTCCTGTTCTGGAATTAGTACTCTTATTCTCTTGAGCAGACCAATCGCCTCCAGTTACATGGTTAATCCAATCGGGTTGAGCAGAACCGGTATACTCTATAGTAACCTTATCTCCATAAGCAGTACCATTTCTGTATTCTTGACGAGTAGAAGTAAATCCTAAAATATTATTAGCCGAACTAACTTTACCAAGAGCATTAAAGTCTATACCTGGATACTGAGTTTTAAATACATACTCGAAAGTTTGAGTTGCAGCTACCTGATTACAAGTAATGGTTAATTGTTTACCAGAATCTTGCTGAGTTAAAGTATGAGCAAAAGTTCTTGCTGAAAGGTTAGTATTTTCTGAAGCTCTATATCCTAAATCGACAATCAAGGTAAGCCAATCTGGTAATGCAGGATAGGCATAATTTACCCACTCTATAGTACCTGTAGCCACTCCATCCAATATTTTCTCCCGTGTAGATGCTATATTTGCACTGGAAGGCGTTGGTACTCCTCCCAAAGCAGTAAAGGATAATGTTGGATGCTCAACCGTAAATACATACTTATAGGTTACCTTGTGTATATCCTCAAGCTTTACAGTTTCATTATTGCCATAGGAACTAGCATTGGATATTTCCAAGCCAACGTAATTTTCTCCTGTTCCTGTAGGAGAGAGTGCCAACAATTCAGCCTTGGTAGGGCATTCGTTTGAATCCTTACCAAGGCCTACTTTAGTTTTGACAGCACTCCATGTTGCTATCTCACCCATATTAATCTAAGTTTGTGAACAAAAGTTTTTCTCTTAATTCATCAATCTCGGCTTTCAGAAGTTTAATACCTTCGATTGCCAATACTGACATCTTAGAATAATCTACTTCTTTAACCAGGATATAGGTTTCTCCATCTTTCTCAACCTTTTCGAATTCCTCAGGATTAGGAACTGATTCGGGTTTTACCGTATTCTCAGATACCAATTCAGGGAAATGTTTTTCGATAGATTGAGCAATAGTACCAATATCATGAGTACCTCTGATGAGGAATGAATCGGTCGGTATAGAGCAGATTTCATCGAGAGTATGTTCCAATGGTTTAATGAAAGTCTTAAGTCTTTCGTCAGATTCTTTCCATAAACCAGAAGGAGCAGATACCTTCTTAAAGATAATCTCAGCAGTAGTACCCAATCCCAACTGGTCTCTTGTTACTCCATGAGGATTACTCATGTTCTGCATGTGAGTAGTAAGATTGGTTTGAGCATTGGTACCTGCAGCCTTGGCATCTGCAATAGCCGTAGCTTGAGCAGTAGATACTGGTTTATCTGCATCTGATGTATTGTTAACATTACCCAATCCCACTTGAGCTTTGGTTACTCCATGAGGATTAGATTTGTTAGCAATATGTAAATCTACCTTTTCATTTACATCAATATCTGCCTGAGCTCTAGTTGCAGCTTCATCAGTGATTAATTTCTCTACTCGAGTAATCTCTCCCTTACGGTCATTAACTTCTTTAGTAATATTACCTTGAAGAGTAGCATCTGCTGTTTCCAGTTCTGTCTTAGCATCAGCAATAGCTTTTTCCAGAGTAGTCTTCAGAGTAGCATCTGCATTGGTACGGTCTGTAACTTCCTTAGTGATACTTGCCTGGAGTGCATCTTTAGCAACTTTAATAGCAGCATCTCTATCCAATACCTCTTGAGCAATATCATCAGCCAATTCTCCCCTGATTGCCTCATCGGCAGCCGTTCTTGCAGCAACCTCATCTGAGATTTGTTTTGGTAAGGTAGTATCAAGTTTTACCTTATCTGCGGCAGTCATAACACCGGCCTTAGTAGTAGTAACTGCTGGTATACTAATAGAAGAAGAAGATGGATTAGCCTTATAGATATTACCATTACCTTTAGAAGCTGAATCGTAAAGTAAGTTTACATTATTACCATTAGCCTCAAATCTAGCCAATGATGATACAGAATTTATTGGTAACCCGTTAGCTACGGCCTCAAGAGCTTTACCTTTAGCACCATCAAAGGCAGTACCAGTGATTTCACCGATAATTAATCCACCAGAAACGATCTGTACCCAAGTAGTACCTGACCAACGGAATTGATATCCGGGATGGTCTGGGGTAATATCATTATAAGATTTACCAGCTTCACCAACTACTGCGGTAGTATGGTTTTCATCTGTATACAGTTTGATGTTAGTTACCTCATTAGTATCTGATACATCATATGTAGCATATACATCAATTACATCATCTACATAAGAAGGTAGTTGACCTGCAGGTACTTTACCGTTTTCATCCAGAGATGCTAAGCCATTAGCCTGAGCTTTAGTTGCCTTGAAAGCATTCAGAGCAGCCAATACATCATTGATATCCTCAGTGAGTTCCGTTTTCAGAGCGGTATCAGCTGCAGTTCTATCGGATATCTCCTTATCAATCTTAGTATTTAGAGTATTATCGGCTGTTGTACGGTCTGATACCTCTTTATTGATTGCTGCCGTGAGTTCTTCTTTCAGAGCCGTGTCTGCAGCTTTACGGTCTGATACCTCTTTATTGATTGCCGTAGTAAGCTTAGTATCCAAAGCTTCGTCGGCAGCAATACGAGCAGTCTCCTCAGCAGTGATATTATCCTGAAGTTCGGATTTAGCAGTATTGATATTACCGTTAAGTTCATTCTTTAATGCTGTATCGGCTGCAGTTCTGTCCTGAACTTCTTTATCTATTTTAGCTTCAATACGAGCTAACTCAGCACCATTATCACCCGAAGAAGACTTAATCTGATTATCCAACTCTTTAACTGCTGCTATAAGATTCTCTGAACCAGCCAGATAATTGGTATCATCAAGTCCGGGTAATCCCAAATTATCGGTAAGACCAACAGCTGTTTTTACTTTGTTAATCTTAGTATCGGTTTCTGACTTGTCTACATTGATACGTTTTTGAACTTTACCGAAAGCCTGAGATGTAGTATCTGTAGCCTTGATTGCCAAGTCTGCAACGGTAGTACCCTCATTTTCAGAATAACCGTCCAATTTAATATCTGTACCATTAAGTACTGGGTTTGAATCCAAACGATGAGTATTAATGGTATGTGCATTGGTTGCATCGATATTATCTTGTAAGGTTTTATCGGCAGCAATACGAGCAGTCTCCTCAGCAGTGATGTTCGTTTGTAACTGAGTATCAGCAGCTTCCCTTGCATCTTCCTCATCATCAATACGAGTACCAAGAGCATTATCGGCATTTGTACGGTCTTGGATTTCTTTATCGATTCTTGCACCCAATGCAGTATCTGCTTCAGTACGAGCAGTTTCTTCTGCATCGATATTATCTTGTAAGGTTTTATCAGCAGCTTTTCTTTCAGCAATCTCGGTATCAATACGAACTCCAAGGGCAGCATCAGCATCAGTTCTTGCAGCTTCTTCTGCATCCAGGGCATCTTGGAGAGCCTTATCAGCAGCTTTTCTTTCTTCTGCTTCAGTTGCTAAATCGGTAGAGTTCTTATCAATCTTGGCTTCTAATCGAATATCTTCTGCCTTACGAGTAGCAATTTCGGTTTCAAGTAAAGCCTTAACTTCTAAGTAAGAGCCAGAGATATTATTCTGAATACCTTGGATTAATTCCAAGTTTCTCTGAATATTAGCCGAGTTCTGATTGATAAGAGCATCCTGGTTATTTGCCCTTGCCAATAGTTCAGTACGAGTTTCAGTAACATAAGTTCTTAAATCCTCTACTGTCTTGGTCAAGGTAGTACTCAAAGTAGTAAGCTTAGTATCCAAAGCTTCATCGCCTTCAACTCGTTTTTCGGTTTCTGTCTCAATCTTCGTAGTTAACTCATTTAACTTCTGAGTCATAGTTGTTGCAAAGTTGGGGTCATCACCGAGAGCCTTGGCAATTTCCTCAAGTGTATCCAATACACCAGGAGCAGAACCAATGATTTTCTGGATTGCAGCTTCTACCTCTGCTTCTGTTTGGAATCCTGAATCATTCAGAAGTTCAGAAACTTTTGTGATATAGTTAGCATGTTCAGCTATACCATTTAATTTCATCAGAAGGATATCGGTAAAGTCATTTGAAGAAAGTACTTTACCATCTACCTTATCCACCTTCTTAGATTCAATTGCCTGTATAGCAGTTGTACGGTCTGATACTTCCTGAGCAATCTTATTCTCTAATAGGGTATCGGCATTCTTTCTGTCAGCAACCTCTTTATCAATATTTACCTGAAGAGCAGTATCCTCGGCTAAACGAGTATTGGCTTCATCAGATATATCCTTAGTTAAACCGTTTACTTCGTCTTTATGATTTGCTATTGCAGTGTCCAAATTGGCCTGTATAGCATTCTCTCTAGCGGTTGCCCGGTCTTTCTCAGTAGTAATTGCTACTGTATTAGCATCTACCTTTGCTTTGATTTCATTTAAACCTGCAGTAGAACCGGTTTCCAAAGAATCAATTCTATCGCTTAAAGTTTTATCAGCAGCTTCCCGGTCTTTAACTTCTTGAGTAACCTTACCTTCTACTCGGGTAATTTCTGAAGAAGTCTGTTGGCTTAAATTAGATATCTGACCTTCGATTTTAGTTTCAAGGGCAGTATCTGCAGACTTACGGTCTCCAACTTCTTTATCCAAGTTTACTTGAAGGATTTGGTCTGCTGCCTTACGTTCTGCTGTTTCTGTACCCAGAGCAATATTAGTTGTATCAATACGAGAACTTAAATTACTATCGCCATTAGTACGGTCCACAATTTCCTCATTAACCATATCCTTAACTTCCTTATAGTTATCGGCAATGGTTTTATTCATGGCAGTAATTGCCTCAGAGTTCTTTGTGATATTTGCTTGGTTAGTAGCAATTGCCGTAGTATTAGCATTTACCTGGGCAGTTAACTCATTCTTAACCGTATTTATAGCATCCTGGATTGATAAAGCCAAATCCGAAACTCGCTGAGTAAGAGCAGCAATGTTATCGGTATGGGTTTTATCGGCATCCTTTCTGTCTGATGCTTCTTTATCAATATTTGCTTGCAGGGTAGCATCGGCATCTTTACGGTCTTGGATTTCTTTTGCCAGGTTATCTTTAACTACTTGAAGAGCAGTATTTCCAGTAGCAGCCGAGTTATCTACATACTCTTTAAGTTCTTCCTTAAGAGCAGTATCTGCTTCAATTCTTGCGGTTTCTTCATCAGTTATATTTGCCTGGAGGGCTACATCAGCAGCTTCCCGGTCTTCAATCTCTTGGTTTACCTTTTCTGTGATTGCTGCCAACTTCTTCGTGATAGTTGAAGCAAAGTTGGGGTCATCCCCTAATGCTTTAGCAATCTCTTCCAGAGTATCAAGTACTTCTGGTGCAGAACCAATAATCTTTTCGATTGCTGCCTCTACTTCGGCTTCAGTCTGATAACCAGCATCATTTGCCAATTGTGATACCAAGGTAATGTAATTAGCATGTTCCTCGATTCCATTCAATTTAGCAAGCAAGAGATCTGTGAAATCATTCTTGGTTAAAGAATAACCTTCTCTTTTATCTACCTTCTTGGAATTAAGGTCGGCATCTGCAGCAATACGAGCTTCCTTCTCTGCTTCAATAGCAGCAAGTACATCGGACTTATCACCATCAGTCTTTTCACTTAAGGCAGTTATCTTCTGGTCAAGGATTTGGTCCTGAGCAGTACGAGTTGCAGCTTCAGAATTAATATTAGTCTGAAGAACCTGGTCTGCAGATTCCCGAGCTTGAGCCTCTTTATCAATGTTTACCTGGAGGGTATTATCTGCATTGGTACGGTCAGCAACCTCTTTGGTAATTGAATTCTGAAGAGTTTCATCGGCAGCTTTACGATTTACTACCTCATCAGAAAGTTTACTTTCTAAGGCAGCATCACCAGTTTGACGATTAGTGATTTCTTCAGTGAGTTTCAACTGAATGTTTGCATCTGCATTTGCTCTCAATTGGGCTTCTGCAGCAATGTCTTGTTTGAGCTCTGCCTTATCATTGATATGCAATGTATTCAGTTGGTGAATACTTTCTGATAAAGCATCGTCAGCCGTTTTACGAAGCTCAGCTTCTTTATCTACCAAGTCTTTAGCATATGCCTTAGCTTCTGCCAATGAACCCGTAGTTTCATTTCTGAGGTCTGCAATGTCAGCAGTATTCTTATCGACTTTTGCTTCTATCTTATCTATCTTATTGATAAGGTTAGTAACTGCAGTGTCGATTTTATCATTAAGTAAATCCACTGCCTTAATGAAATTAGAGTTAACCTCACTAATTTGGGTACTCAGTTTCCCTTCCTCCTCCTTAGCTCGGTTAACTTCATCTGTCAGTGCATTACGTAAATCCGTTAATTTGTTGGTAATTGTAGTAGCAAAGTTGGGGTCATTTCCCAATGCTTCTGCCAATTCCTTTAATGTATCAAGTGCATCATCAGCACCATCAATCAAATCACTGATAGCTTGTCTTACCTGTTCTTCAGTTTGGAACTTAGTATCATTCTCCAACTGAGAAAGCTTAGTGATGTAGTTTGCTCTTTCTTCAATGCCTTCCAGTTTCTCTTTGAGTTTATCCGTGAAGTCATTTTTAGATAAGTCGTATCCTTCTCTCTTATCTACCTTATTGGCAATAGAAAGAACGAATGCCCAGAACTCATTAATAGTTCCAGCAAACCCAGCCTTTACGAAGTCATCAAAATAACCTTGTAAAAGTCTTTGGTCAATTTCTTCATTTGTGTAATACTTACTTACGTACATATTGTTATTATTTTAAGGATTGATTACTTGCTTACCACAGAAGAAGTCAGAATTCTTATCTCTGAATGGTTCTCCTTCTTTTCCACAGAAGGCATTCATTGGAATATCTGGATGTTCTGGGTCTGGGTCTCCCCCGTCTTCAATATCACCTCTGATTATTGCATAATCTGGAAGTTGATTGATACGGAATTTTATCACCTGGCCAATACCCGGATGAGGTATTATCTTATCCCAAACTTCTCCAAAGTAATCTTGAAAGCAAGTAACAAACTTACCTCCAGTCATAGACTGGAATGTGGTAACGTCTAAATTACTTTTCTTACTTTCAATATGTACTCCAGATGTACCGTTCAAGACAATCAGGTTACTATCAAACCAAATACCGTTTCCGGTATTAATTGGTTTCCATCGTAACATTAACATCTTTGCCATATACTTTTCAATTTTATTCTACGAATTGTATTTTGGTATCTCGGTCCCTTTTTAGGATAACCATGAAGACTAATGCTTCATCCTTGGCCTGAGCAACTTGTGTATCTCCAGAAGGTTTATAAGTAATACCATTAATTACGAACCTATCTTCAGACCAGTTAAAATCCCAATAGCCTTCTGGAGTTAAATGTCCCAGTTGTTCTATATATGATTTAGTAACCAGTATTGATAAATTCTCATCATCGAGTTCTCCAGTTACTGTTGCCTTATTAATAGGCCAGTTTCTGAAGGCATTGTAATAACATAATGCCTCGATTGGTATATTATAATATTTAGGGATTTCATCTTCTCCATGACTTAGGAGTTGATTTACATTCTTTGCCCAAGTTATAGTTTGCCTACCAGCATCTACATCCAAGAAATCATTTATAATCTTCTTGTATCTATCCCAAGACCGGTTCTTAACCAATCTATGAGGAGTCTTGGTCATCGTTTTCTAATTAAGGTTCTACCATTACGTTTTACTGGAGAGCTGGGGTTTGGCCCATCTATTAATCCAGGTCTTCTTCTGTCTACTACTCTTGGAACTACTACATGACTTGCTTGGTCACAGAATGGTAAGTAGATTTCCAATCGTCCAGCTAACATACAAAGGTTTTTTCTTAACTCGTCTATGATACCACCAGGTTGCATTGCTTGAGAAAATGTTTTCCATAGGGAAGATGTTGCATCGGCAAGTGTATCATAGTACTGTACTTCAGTAGGCCCAGTTGTGATTTGTTTGATTCTATCACCTCGAGCTTGTTCCGGTTTAGAAGAACCATCACCAACTTGTTCTTTGGTTGAAGTAAGTTGACTTAGGTATTCTCCTGTACTTGTTAATAAATTAAGGAGCTTAACATTGAGATAATCCCATGCTGCCAATTCCATAATTAGTTGGTTTTCTAGAGCTTCATACATTAACTCATCATTATATTTATCCAGTGGGATAATATGATTTACTAGCGGTTGGATATATAACTGCCATTTAGTTATGTACATTGCTTTCTCTTCTGATGACATACCATCTGAGATTTCTGAAGGAATGTAATAATTAATTAGGTTATATATACTATCGGTTAATGTAGTTTTGGACTCTGTATTTACAATTACGATTTTGGTTGCATTTAAGTTAAGTCCTTCGGAGTTCGTTATGTTCAACGCTACTGTATAGAATCCGGACTTTTCATAAGTATAAGTAGGTTGTTTAACATCATAAACGGACCCCTTATCATCACCAAAGTCCCAGTCAAAAATGGCCTTGGCTGGGACTTTGGTTAATACTCTAAATGAAACTTCCAGACCATTCGCAATAGCTACAAAGTCTAGATTGTCCATGGTATCTTATTTTTTAGATTCTTCGAACTCTTCCAACAGAACCTGAATCAGAGTTTCAACTGTATCACCTTTGTCGGCAACAATTTCGTGACGAGCAGCGATAAGGGTTGCTTCTTCGAGAGTATAGGCTTTGGCAATCTTTTTGATTTCCATACCTTTTTCGAACTGAGCATTCAGTTTCTTTTCCAACTTATCGATGTCATCATTGGAGTATTTGTCGACAGCTTTCTTATCAAGAACCAAACGCAGGTGACCTGAATTCAAAGCCATCTGAATCTTTTTAGTTCTGTACTGTCGAGCACTCAATTCTTTTTCTTCTCCTCTACAAATTGTAATACCTGTAGATTGGTCATGGAAGCTGTAAGCTTTAGCACCTACAGTTACTTTATATTTATCCATAATTTTACTAAGTTTTTAGATGTTTAAAATTAGGGGTAGGTCCTCGCAAAACCTACCCCATCAAGAAATGGAATTATTTGTAAAATAAACCAGGTGTATTATTACTCAAGGTTAACCAAGAGATACGGGTCAATGTTCATAAATTCGGGGAATCCAAATTCTGAGAACCTCTTCTCTGCAGACAGAATCAATGCAGCATCCTGATACATCTTAGAGAAGCCTGTAGTCAGAGTAGCATAGATTGCCTGAGTCTGATTTGATACAATTCTTTCTGATTCAAGCATCAACTGTTTTGCAGTCAGTTTAATCAAAGCAGCAGTTGTATCAATCAACAGCAAGCCTTGGTCAGGTGTACCCGGGTGAATATAGAAGTTAGCATTCTTAGGTACCGGAGACTTCACGTTCAGTGTAGCTTCAGTTGTACCAGAATGACGTTCTTTGAATTCTGGCAAGTTCAGCATTTCGATTGCCTGGTCTTCACCACCAATCATAGTAGTAAAGTTACGTCCCATACGAGCAGCTCTTACCCAGATATGCAGCAAATCTTTGTAAGTGATACCCTTCGTAGTTTCGTATACACCGATAACCGGAGCAGATTCTGAACCATTTGGTTTGTTACCATTGATAACAACATCCATGGCCAGAGTATCCATTGCATAACCGAGCTGAACACCGAAGTCACGAAGGTAGATTGCCAATACATCAAGAGATACGTAGTTACGAACTTCATCAGTAAGTTTGAATCCCTTACCAATTTTGAAGAGACTTACTGATTTCTGTCCAAAGCTTACATCTCCCAATGGGATAGTTTCTGCTTCATTAACCTTTGCAGGAGCAGCATCGGACATGTTAATCATCGGCATGATTGCGCTAAGACCACTGATTGACTGGTCAGAAGCAATAATCTCCGGATAGAACGGAGCCTGGCGCATACCAAGAGTGATGGCAGAACGAATGATTTCCGGAACAATCCAACGAACATCTTGCTGAGGCATTGTGAAGATGTTTTCCATTGTGTCGATTTTCGGATTGATATCCAACTTCTCGAACAATTCATCTTGGGTAATACCCCATTTACCAGTGGTAAGTTCACCTAATGTGATGTCCACAGGTTTCTTGTTCTGTGAACCTTGACGGTAAGCATCCAACTGCTGTACCATTTGAGGAAGTTCTTTTGCGAAGTCTTCTCTCTTCAATTTTGAAATATCAACTTTTTCCATGTTTCTTCTTCTCTTATTTAATAAGTACTTGAATTACCTCGTTTGCCTCATCTGCAGGTATGATGGCAATGAAAGGTGTAGCATCTGTTGACTGATTTGCTTTTACAAATCTGTCGTTCAGCAAGTCACCAGAGGGAACTACATATCCTGCTTTTAAGTCAGCAGCATTAGATACCCAGTTACAAATCATGTAACCTTCTACAGCAACAGTTACCTCTACTGGGAATTTGTTCTGTGCCTGGTAAGCAGGATTTACATTGTCGGTTACTGCCACTCCGATATATACCTGAGTAGATTTAGTGTAAGGTTCAATTAAACCGTCTTCTCCAAGAGCTACCGGCATACCTTGCAAAATTGTTTCACCATCTTTTACACAGAAAGCTTGGTGCAATTTGTGTGATTCACTTTTGTAAATCACCGCTCTTGGGGTCTTTTCCCCAAACAGCGTCATTGGCTGGTCTTTGTTTACGATTTTAGTCATAACAGTGATATTTATCGATTATTACTTGAATTTCTTCTTATACAAGTCTTCGAGGGTTTCCGAAGTAGACTTGGCTTCTGCATTCGAAGTAGTTGCAGGTTTCTGAGTTCCAGTCTTTTCATCATTCTCTGCAACAGAAGAAGCACGGCTTACATCATGAGAACCACAGCTTGCACATACCATTGGGAATTTTTCTTCCAGACGACTCTGATAATCCTTAGTTAAGGAGATGAGAGTAACGATGCCAGTAGTTTCGGCATTCAACATTGTAACAATAGTTTCATCGGCTTTGTCACCCATCAACTTCTTGTAAGTAGTAACAGCATTTTCACGGAGAGAAGCAATGTGATTCTTTCCTACGGTTGCCATTTCCTTCAAGTTTGCAACTTCTGCATTCAGGTTGGTAATCTGTTCTGTAAGAGAAGATTTCTCTGTAGTAAGATTATCTACCGTTGTCTGAAGACTGTTTTTGGATGATACCAAGCTTTGAATACAAGAAATAACTTCTTCCTGAGTCATTTCTTTGCCTTCTGCCAGAGATAACATATTATCTCCGAAAAGCTTTTCTAAAAATTCTTGCAATTCTTTGTTCATATTTTCTTTATTAGGATTATGATTTTCTTGGGTACCATTATCATTAAAAGAATCTGGAGTATTGTCCTTTTCTTGGAATGAGTTGAAGTCCGTTTTGTAGTCAGTAAAGAAGTACTGTTTGGACTTGTCATCCCGATATTCCTCATAAGAAGACCAGGTTCTTTTTGCAAAGGTTGGATTAATGATTTTACCATCTTCACCAATCTTTTGAGCAAAAGAATCAGCTCCATGAGATACCAGAGATGTTTCCATATAACGAACTACCTCAGTAACTACTCTACGAACCATTTCACCCTTAGAGTCATAAGTACCAAGCTTTTGATAGAATTCACCATCTTCCATTCCTGGGTGTGATTTATCCCACTTAAACTGTACTGTTACCGAGTTACTATGAATTGAAGGAGGTTCCATAAGAATACCTCTAGCAATTCTTGGGTTAGCTTTACCATCAATCTTCAAAATACCGTTGATACCTGCAGGTATAGTAAAGCTTCCATCCTTATAAGACTCCTGCCACATTACTTGAGATACAGCTCCAATTGCATTACCAATATTTGTTTCATGGTCGCAATTTACTGTTTGCCCGAGTAACATTTTCATGGAAGCCTTAAGTACTCCATTCTGACCAAAGTCAGTAGGATTCCAGTTCTTGGATACAATCGTTTCAGAAAGTAACCTAAACATTGGTTCTATGAACTCTTCGTCCTTCGGAGTAAGTTCCGATTTATCAAGGTTTGGATAATAGGTATTATAATCTATATCCCCTCCCCAAAATCCAAATTGAGCAATGGTATCCGGTGTCGGAGTCTTCCATTTGTAATAATTCTCTGAGAAAGCCTGGGCTCCAACTGCTTCTGGGATATACCCAGCCATAATGGTATGACCCTGGCCAATCACCATTGAATCAAGATGCTCTTTGTTTTTCTTAGTAAATTTACTCATCTTGCTTTTGTATTTTGGTCTCCACGAGATGGAGCCGGATTAGTTTTATCTCTTGACCTACGGGCAGATTGATTTTTATCATCCTGCCTTTGCTTCTTCTTGGTTCCCTCTTGAGGGTCTAAATTACCTTTAGCAAATTGGTCCTCAAGTGAAACTCTTGGTTCATCCTCATCAGGAGAATCATAACCCATTGCCCAAGCATATTGGTCTTGGCTAATGATACCAGCCTTATATAATAAATCCAGGTTTTGGATTTTATACTGAAGACCTTGTTGAACCTTAACTTCATCAGAGATAGTTGAAGTTCCCCATGATATCTTTATTCCCTTATTATCAAAGCCTGCCAGACGCAGTTCTAGAGAATAAAGAAAATCTAATACATAAGTTACAAGCATTTGGATATTTTTTAACTGGCTGATTAATTTAGACAGCATTATACCCGTTGCTCCCTCTCCTGTTGTTGAACTAACTCCGATAAGATTTCCATTAACTCCCAAACCATTGGCAACTGATTGCTGATTCATGTTCCAAGGTTTCTCAATATTACCAAGTTCTTTGGTAGTTGAATTGAGTTTAAACTCATGGTCATCAATGTAACCAGTTACTATACCATCCTTCATACCATTACGAAGATTTCTTTTCAAATCTCTTAATGTACGTTCAAGACGAGATTGATAAGCTGATAAGCTTTCATTTGGATTCTGGTCTGGTTTAGTCATCTTAGCTTCCAAGAATCCTACCATACCAACCATCTCCATTATGTGTTTGAAGTTAACCTTCATATCATGTTGACCTTTTAATGAATCCAATGCTGCCATAAAAGGAGGAATCCCATAAGGTTCATCGGTATCATTAAACATACCAGCATACACATAAGTTTCTGGGTTTAGTTTGATATAATCTTGGTGCTTAACAAAGTAATTCTTATTCCTCTGGTAAGGAGAATATACTCCATTGTTCTCCCTTTTGAAAACAATGTTCTCTGGTCTAAGGAATAAGACTGTATCTAAACCTTCTAGCCTATCATTGGGAACTCCTTCAACAGATATAGCTCCACTAACAAGGCATTGTACAATCATCTTATTAACTAGACCGTCTATACCAGCAGTATACCTGGACCATTTCTTTGTAGCTTCGGTAAGATGTTTCCTCATCTTATCTGCTTCGGCATCTGAATTATTTGGGAATGTTACCGTATGACCTGTGTTTGCCAACTTAAACATATCCTGCAAAGCAATGCCCATATCCGGATTTACCTTATATAAATCACGAATCAAAGGGATTACTTCAACACGAAAAGAAGGGTCTACCATTACGGTCATCCCTTTCAGAGTACTGAGTAAAGAGTTATCTTCATCCACTGATACTCTACCAGGAGATATAGCAGCAGCTTTTGGCTTGCTTGGCTCCTTGTTTGATTCAGGAGGTGGGTCTTTCTTTCTACCCCAACTCCAATTAAAATTGAGCTTTTTCATTTCGGTTGTACTATTACGTTAGTTTTTCCTTTTCTTATGTGATTACAGATTGCTTTACCGAATATAGAGTCATCTGCATATACATCCCCCTCTAGGTCTACATCTACTGTAGAATTATTAGCTCTATGCTTACCCATTGCAACTGGCCTACCTAAACCATCATATATGAAGGTATATGCTTCTTGAACAAAGAAAGGGTCTTTAACAGTAATATTATCTTCTCGAATATCCTGTTCAAGTCCCTCTACAATAACAGAACGGTTCTTTTGTGTAGTTAACCATCCTGGAGATTTATCTACCTCAGGTCTAGATTTACCTTTCTTCTTAAGCATTTTCTGATAATAATACAGTTTAGGATAACCTTCAGTTTGAAGAGCAGAAGTTACTGCTAATCCAACATCATTGGATTCTGGAGCAATGGTAGCAAAGTTAAACAAATGCCCTGTATCTCCAAGTAACCTTGCATACTTATCTACTGAAAGTCTACCTTTGAATACTGCTTGTTCTTCTCCTTGTTTATCCATGCAAGTAAAGGCAGAGTAGTCAGAAGACCTACCAGTTGAAACGTCAGCACCAATGAAATATTCCTTATCTGGTGCTGGTTCTAAGAATTGCCGATATTGACCATTGAATCTTTTCTTAATAACCGGATAATCACTAAGACAGTCTTCGATAGCTTTTATGTCAGCTAAGTCGAAGACCGTATTTCCAGATGATAAGAAGTCACCATCAATTTCTTGTGCAGTTCTTTTGGTTCCCAAAGCAGAAGACATTTCATTGTACCAATTAATGTCTCGTTCTGGGTGCATTTGCCAATACAATCTGAGTGGGTTAAATGGATTCCCACCTGCAATAGCATCAACCCAAGTAGAATGGTAAAAGTTACCAACTCCATAAGGAGTGGAATTGATGATAGCAGCTCCACCAGTGGAAAGAGTAGGGAAAGCGGCTGCCCAAATCTGGGCTGCCCATCTAACTACTGCTGCTTCATCAATTACCAATAAGGATAGAGATTCCGAACGACCAGCTTCAGAAGACGTTGGGATAGATTCTATGAATGAGCCATTATCAAACTCTATCATTGATGCAGAACCATATTCTCCAGAACGACCATTAATAATCGGTGTCTGTAAATACCATGGCAGGTTTTTGTACATGAACTTAATCTTCTTTAGTACCTTCTTTGCTGTTGTGTCCTTGATTGAGATAATGTTAATCTTCTTGTTAGGATGATACATTGCCAACCATAGGCAGTACATAGATATAAGCTCCGTAATACCTGCCTGCCTGAACTTAAGCAGAATATTAAAACGTTCTTTTACGAAGTTATACAAAACCGATTTTTGATATGGGTAAAGTTCGAATCTTACCTTTCCCCTCATAGGGTGTATCACATAAGTGAAAAGGCTAAAGTAAAAAACATCATTACTAACTTTAGCAAGTGTTGCTAGTTCTTCCCTTGTGAGAGCAGATGTGTTAGTTTCTATGTTAATCTTCTTTGCCATAATCAAAAGTTATATGTTACTGAAAACTCTAAGTCAGCTTTTATTCCCGAAAAGAACTTCGGATAATGAAAAGCATTTATACCGAGTTTATAATTGAAATTAGTAGTCTTGATTGAAAGGCCTGTCCCTATGTCTAACATTTGATTAAAGACCCTATATTTACCATAAACGTATGGACTTAGAGTTAGTTTTCTAATTCTTTTTTGAGTTAATTGACCTTCATACCAATTGTACTTATACTTATCTAAGTCCATGTTAAACATTCTCGTTGAATAGGAGTTTGTTTCCTTGTTGAATAAACTTAGGTTCAATTGGTTTTTATCCAAGGTAAATTGGACCAGAGAATCTTCTCTACTAATTCTATTCGAAGTAACCGCTGTTGAATCAGAAGCCTGGGGTTTAGTCGAATTGCTACTGTTTCGATAGAAGTCGTAGAGAAGAATTCTCTGGGGCTGAACCAATTGTGTATATGGTGATTGGGGCTTGAAGTTCTCTTTCAGTTTGATTGTATCAGGAATGCCAATGACCGATGAATCAGGAAGTTGACTGATATATGAATTCAGTTTGTAATTCCTGAAGCAAAGGTAAATAGTAAATCCTAGTAGCAAAAGTACTAAGGCATTCTTTAGGTTTTTCTTGTTCATAAGCTAACATGTTAATTATCAATGACTTGGCATTCAGTTGCCAAGAATAATACATACTTAATCAATTCAAAATCAATCAGTTACGTTCTTGGCTTGTTCTCCTTCTCCCTTAACAATCCCTTTTCCTTTCAGATTAGAATTATGTTCTATTGGCTAATAGTCTAATAGCTATAGGTAAGCTAAACAAAAAAGAGAAAATATATAAAAGAGAAAAAATAAAAATTCAAGGTATCTGGGCCTTCTTAATACATCTCCTAAACCAAATCCCAACTTCATATACCGAACCCTTGGCAATTGTATATCTTGCCTTGTTCAACCAGTAAAGGTAATTTTCTTGGCCAATGTAAATCCTAAACTTTTTAGGAAATCCCATGATTGCCTTGAAATCCGTAATCCCAAGAGGATATCCATCAGGTCTAAATTGCCTATCTGCAGGTCTTAAAGTTAGAGGTGGTTTATCTAACTCTAATCGATATACTCCTGGGAGAGTACTCATCTTAACAGTTTTAATGGGCCATTTCTTCTCCTGCTTGAAAGCACTATTCCATAATACTTGAATCTTTTCAACAGTCAGATTCTTCTTTTCAGGAAGCTTTCGATAATCATACATCGCCAAAGTTTTTTCTGGTGGAATGTTATAATTACTCCCGTAAGGAGATACAAAGAGCAAGTCTCTAGTAAGTTTTGGAGTTTTTACTTGGAATACTTCATTAAAAGCATTCAAGTATTTCTTACCGGTTTTCTTATGCACTCCAATGATGATTAAACGTTTCCTTGATACTTGGGAGTTCCCATAGTCAGAAACGGACCTTTCGTGAAAAATAAGTTTATAGTCCTTAAAGGTTTCCTCAAAGAAATCCTTAGGAAGCAGAGATAGCAAACGAGGAAGATTTTCAATAAGAAAAATCTTAGGCTTATACTCTAATATTGCAGCAGTTACTAGATTTAAACTCCTGTTATCCTTGGGATTACCCAATTCTTTTACCTTAGATAACCTCATTACTGAAGATGCACCACAGTCTGGAGATGATATAATGATATCTACTTTCTCATCAAATTCTTGTAAACAGAAGCCCTTATAGAATGGTATATCACCAAAATTAGCTTTCCATTGTTCTTCTCCTGGAGTATGGAATACTCCTCTTATTTCTATATTCCCAATCAAATGTTCTCTGAAAGGGAATAGCAGGGCACCTTGCCCTGCACATACTCCTAATACTTTTAACTCTTTCACTTCTTATAACTTCTAAGTTTTACATACTTAACCCAAGAATAATGTTTACGAGTTCGGATATATTCCAAGTCATGGTCATTATTATGGGCTTCCTCTTCGAAGCTTACATCATGATATCTTTCGCTTTGTTTGTTCCACTTAGCAAAGAACATGATGATTAAGTACTCGATTGCATACCATAAGTAGTAGAATATCCACAACATCTCTTGCATTTGTTTGAGATGAATGTGCTCATGGTTGTAATCATAGGTGTCAAACTTAGCACCTTTTCTCACAAAGACAATCCCGAATAGGTTCATTGCCTTGTATCCCTTAAAAGGGATGAATTTGTTGTAGATTACCTTCATTATATCTTGTTTTTAAAGTTTTCGTAAGCGTTTTTTAACTTCTGGTCATAGGTATTTTCAGCATAACTAGGACCATTATACTTCCGAGCAAAGCCTGCCCAGTCATGTTCTTTCAGATTTTTCAAGCAACTGGTATTATTCATGTAGTAATACATGAGTTTTAACTGACTTTCATGAGATTCCTGCATCTTTTTCACGAATTCGAAGACGTCTTTACAGCCACAATAGAGGTGATTGAAGCCCATAATCTGAAACATTCCCCAAGAAGCTGACTTCAAAGCACATTCTTCGTCGATTTTCTTGGCAATTTTGAGTCTTTTGTACTCATTTGCTCCTCCTAAGTACTTCGATTTATCCCATTTTGGGAAACAAATCGTAGGGTAACTCTTTTGAGCAGCTACTGACTTGTCTAAACCGAACTTATTTTTGATTTCTTTGTACATAATGTGACCTTCAAACAGAATTTGAGGTCTACCATCTACTAGAAATCCATCTCTACCTGCTCCTTCAACCAGTTGTACTGCTTTGAGAAGAGCTGGCTCCAGTCCTAAATCATTGGCCAGAGCCACAATCATTTCATTAGTTAACTTATCCATAACGTTATATTTTAAAGTTCATTAAAGAAAAGAAAGTATTGCGTATACCTTATCTGGATGATAGTTAGGAGTTCTATTATCTTATATAAATTTATAATAATATGGAAGAGAAACTCACATGTCACTTATGTAATTCACTCTTAAATTTGGATGATTATGATTTAGCCAAGACAGTACCTCAGTTAATGAAGGAAAAACAACTTTGTTTTCAATGTGCTTTTTGGCATAGAATTATTGAATCGGATAAAACTCTGATAGAGGATTCTAATTACGAAATGATTCCCTTGGTTACACCTTATTTTCAGCATTATTCTATTCACTTAAATAAGATTTGGTTAGAAGTCGCTACCTTTAGAAGAGAGTCATTAGGTTCAACCAAGAAATATATTGCTGCAATGGTAAATGATAAATTGTATATAGGTTCATATAATAATTGGGGATTCCAGGGATTAATTCCGGCACACTTAAGAGAACTTTTTACTCCAAATGGTATAATCCTAACTCCAGAACAACTAGACGACTTACTTAACCGGAAATCCTTTACCGCAGCAGATTTAAAAATTCTTATGAATAATTGCAATAAATCAGAATAATTTTGTATATTTGCATAAACATTTTAATAATAAAGATATGAAAAAGAACAAAGAAACCAAAAAGCTAAAGGAGGGTGAAGAAGTCATTTTCTCTGATGGCAAAACCTTAATGGAGAAGGTAATCGTAGAATCTATCGATAAGAAAGGTGGATTTGCAGTACTGAGTAACAAAGTAAAGGTATCAAGAACAATGGGACCAGATGGATTCTATACAAGGTTAGATGGTAAATCAAGTATGATATTACCTTTAACGGATAAATCAGAATTGGATTACCAAGCCTTCAAAGCTTACTTCTCTATTAAGAGAAACTTGGAATTTATAGAAGCCAAGATAAAAGATATGAAGGACAAAGAGTTCAGCGAACTAATCGTAGAGTTAGATAAGAAGATATCCAAAATCGTAAATAAGTACTTTGAACAATGATAATCTGGATAATCTTAGGCATTATATATGCCATATGTTTTATACCTGCATGGTTTATGACCAGAGTAATTACCTCATCCCACCCAATGAAAAGGGTGGGGTTCTTTTTCCTAACCATCTGGTTAATCATGCCCCTATTTCCGATATACTTATTAATCACATACTTTAAGAATTATGAACAGAGAAATCACAACGAAGAAGGTAGGTAGGCAAAAGAAGCTTACCAATCCATGCCCAGTAATTAAGGGAGAAGTACAGATAATGGTGGGAAGCCCAAAGTGTATTACCTGCCAATGGTTTGAAAGAAAATTAGAGAAAAATGGAAAAGCCTACGTTCATTGCAATCGATTATAACTCCTTAGAAAATAAGGTAATTGAAGGATTGGTAAGAGATAACTACTCAAAGATAAAGAATACTTTCTACAAGGTATTCAATAAAAGAGTAAAAAATCCCAATTCACCAGTAGGATTATGTGCTGACCTAATTGAGGCTTCTAACTATAAGGATGACCCAGATAGGATTCTTTGGAGAAGGGCAATTAAATCTTGGTTCACTCCTCAAAGGTTTAACCTTACCTATGTATACTTCGGATATTCTACTCCTTTAATCCAACATCTGAAGGAAGAAGTCCTAGATATAAATGGGAGGGTATGGTACAAGGTATCCTTAGAAAATCTTAAGAACCACGAATACCTTCTGGGAACAGCATTCTGGTTTCCTATATCTAAAGAATATAATGATAACCGTATTAAAATACTAGAGTGTGCCCTGGAAGATTTAGAGAGAATTAAAAAGGAGGGAGAACCTAAGCTCCCTCCCATTACCGAAGATGAACCTATAATTTATTAGTGTATGGAAGATTTAGCAAAGCTTACCAAAGAGGAAGATGAAATCCTAGAACTTACTGCAGAACTTTGGAATAGGTTTTTGGCATTACCTATCAATCATCCGATGGAGCAATCTGAAATGCAATCTAAGATTTATGATATACAGAGAATGATTATATCTAGGCCTGGATTTAGGATGAATAAAGAAATGTTTAGGCAATATGGTAAAGGTTGATACAGTATATGAGGATGAATTTAAGAGAATCCTAAGATGTTCTGAAGGAAATAGAATTTGGTATCAGTTATGGATTACTGATTTGGATATGAATTGTATTGAAAAATACTTTAAAGGTTATAATGAAGTTAAGAGATGGTGGTTACCTAATCTTCAAATGTGGTATGTTTTCTTTTATCGAAAGAATGGTAATAAGGTTAGAGGAGTATTAGGTAGGGAAAGGACCAATGACTTATTAGGTAGTATTCTGTAATTAGTTGCCAGGGATGTTAGGTCTCTGGCTTCTTTGTGTGGTTTGTGGGATGTCTAGGTACCTCTTAATACGAGGAGCTCAAAAGTTGTGATACTAAAAACGGGGTACGGTTACGTTAAAATTAACATTCAAAAATAAAAAGTAAGGGACAAACATTTATTTTGCTTTCCCTTACTTTTTATTTAGTTTATAAGTTCTTTAAAAAATCTTTTGTATCTTTGATAATCTGAATTAATACCCAAATTACACCAACAAATAAAAATACATTTAATAGCATATCATTTAATTACTTGAAATTTTTGACTATTTGTAAACCTTTTATAAGAACTTCTTTTTTTGTGTCCTTTGTATTTTCGCTTGCAATAGAAGCAAAAGAAAAATCATGAATTTTATAAACTTGCTTATAAAAATCGTTGAAAGCTGAAATAAGTGTTTTTAATTCATTTTGTTTCTTTTCTTCTTTTGCTTTGCAAATCGAATCAAGCAAAGAAAAAGTTGTATTTCTTAATTTCTTTCGATACGCTTTCTTTTGCTTTTCGTTCAATTCTGCAAACAGAGATTCAACGTAAATTTCTGTTTTCTTTCCTAAAGAAGTTTTTAAAAGTCCGTTAGTTTTTTCATTAAGACTTTTAAAAATACTATCAACTGATAATTTAATAGTGCTATTTGCTTTTGCTTTTGCTTTTTTTTGCACTAAATTTGTTAATTTTGTTGTTCTCAACTTCTTTAACGTTCTCAACTGATACTAAATTTTTTGTTTCCATAAAATAAATACTTATTTGTTTAAGTTTATATTATTATATCCTTTTCTCATAACAAATAAGATTATAAGAAAAGAGAAAAGGAGTAATTAATTTTATGTTGTTTCAAAATGTCAAACGATAAAATACTATCAATACAAAAGTAGTTTTTATCTCTCTTTTTGTATTACAAAGATACAACTTATATTTTAATCTACAAAATTTTTAGAGAATTTTTTCTTTAAAAATAGTTAATCAAAATTTTAAATATCTCTTTGCTTTTTCAACACTACAAAGATAAAAAATATCTTTGAATCTACAAAACATTTTCAAAAAAATTTTCGAGAAATTTTTAAAGAATTATTTTTAATAATTTTGCATGAAAAATTTGCAAGTAGGTTTTAGGGGTTTGAATTGGGGGCATGGTTGTGGGGTAGGCAATAGGGGTATATTGATGGATATAGGGAAGGGGTTGGTATAGGTACCACTTTAGAAATTTGGAGGCCCCATACAGTCCGGTAGTTATTATCTGTATATTATCATACATAAAGGCCATTAGGTGACTAGCAGGCTTTTATACCAATGCCGTGGGCCATCCATGGAGTCTATAGAGAACTAAGGCCCATAATTAGGACATGGGTAAGCCTTAGCAAGTCCAATGATGGCCTAGAGTTAGGTTACATAAGAAAAGCCCAGTACCTAAGATAGGCTGGGCTTATAGGGTGTAACATAGTTAGCGATTAGCAAGAATAAGGTTGAGTAACGATAAATGTACCATGTGTATAATTGATAATAGGTTCGAAGTAATCGTCATCGAAGACATTGGTTAAAGCACCTATAAGGTATTCGATATCGGGTTCATTATAGAAGGTGTCAGTAGTGAATACCCAGGTATGTGTTCCTTGGTAATCCGTGACCGTAGAAGTAATAGATGCAAGTCTTAAGTAAATTCCTAAGGGAGCAGTTTTGGATTGCTTCTAGGATAGGAATGATATATTCCTGATATCCTTCTGGGTTATCGATAATAGAATCGTCATGGCCAGTAGAAATGATTACCATGTTTTCGGCAATAGGATAATTGTTACCGTTGAGGATTTGGTTTGCATTAAATTGAATTGTTTTCATATCTGTATAATTTTAAATTAGTAATATGCAAATATAAGCATTTTATTTAATATAGCAAAATCCTAATCAATTTTTATTAATCCTACTGAGGCCCTTAATGGATAATGTCTTATAGCTCTATAACTTATTAATAATCAAAGAGTTACATAATCTATATCTCTTCTAGCCATTATTAGTTTCTTTTTAACTAACTACAAGGGCCATTAATAACATAGTTACTAGTTTTTAGGTACCCTGAATGGCCTAAAATTACCTCGGATTTATTAAATTTAGGGGCCCCAATCCGACAAAAAAGGTACCTAATTTTATATAAAAAGGTACCCCAAATTATTGCCTAATCCCCAAATCCTATTGCCTAATCCTAACCAATTTCTATATAATATATACTAATATAAAGGGCCATTAGGGGTCTAGGATTAAGGGGATTTAGGTACCCCAAAAGGCCATTATTAGGTGCCTTTTAGGCAATTGGTTATATAGCCTTAGGACCTTGAGACTGATGTGTTAGATAGCTATAGAGTAGTGGTGTTGTATAGTGACAGGGGGGCTAGGCCTAGAAGTTTGCCTTAATCCCAACACCCCCGGAAGGCCTTCAATATTGTATTAGTTATATGTATATTGATTATATGATTGGTGATATTAGGTATGTGTATTATGTAACATAGTTAGGCCCAGTATGATTTTATTTATTGTTCATACTGGGCTTTAGTATTTATTTTGATATTTGTTTGGTGGGTTAGTAGTTTGGTATTCTTAGGATTAAGGTCTCTAATAGGATTAATAGGATTATCTGTAGGCCTTGTAGGATTATGTATATGTGTTTTTGTTTGTTGGTGGGGTTTGGTATTTGATGGTATATTTTATCCCTGTGGGTTAATGATAACCAGGTATATAGGATTACTGGGATTAGTAGTAGGGTTTTCATTTCCTTTTCTGTTTTAATTTGTTTTGGGTACGTAGGTGCTTGTTGAAGGTTGCACCTGAGTCTGTGTAGTAATTGGGGTTTGGTTTACCTGGAGTAGGAAAATGTTCATTCCATTTATCCTGGTGAGGTATGTATACTTGGTTCTTGGATTTCTTTTTCATAGGTCTAATATTGCGGTTTTGAATCCTATTGATGTTAGTTCTTGGGTTTGGATATGTACGATTTCGAAGTATTCCTTGATACCCTGTAGAGAATAGAATTGTAATACTCCTCCGTCTCCATGTTCGGCATTTACCTGGTCTATGATTTCTTGATAGGCCTTGTCTTGGTTATCGTTTAATGAATGGTAGATATCTTGGACTTGGCCTTCTTCTACGATTACTAAGGTTGTGATTTTTAGTTTCATTTTCCGTAATGTTTTAGTTCTTGGTTATACTCTGGGTATTTGTTCTCGTAGTAGTCATAGAGATATTGGTATTCGTCATCTCCTGACCAGCAATCAAGGAAGTAATCGTATTGTTCCTCGGTAGCTTGGGATGGGTGTATTCCCAATGTATACTTGCAGTAGTGTTCCCATACCGTTTTAGGTTGGAATTTATTGGTAGGGAAAGCCATGACTACTAGAGCCATGGCAATTGATGTTAGGATTATAAGTTTAGTTCTCATGGATGAATGATTTGAAAAGGTTGATAGTCTTTTCGGTAAAAGTGTAAAGAGTTTCTGGTTCTTCGAGGAAGTTAAGATAATAGTCGATTTCCTCGGCAATTTCGAAGTCATATGTATTTTCGGCATGTGACATGGGCATTTGGCCTTGGATAGAGATAATGTGAAATGGGTTCTGTGCAATGATAGATGCAAGGATTGAGGTTGAATTTAATGTTGTCATGATGTTATAAGTTTTATGGAGGGTAGTGAGCCCTCCTGGTTAATGTTAAGCAAGTTGATTGTTAAATGTGGTTTGGTCATCTGGGTCAGGCCAACCCATGGATTCCTCCATGTATTCGGTAGTATAATCGATAATGGTTGCAGCATCGTCTTTGTTAATTGTAGCAACCTCGGATTCGATTTCCCGTTGGATTTGGTCGTAGTGATAAGCAAATGACCTCCGTATGCGTGCAGCAATTCCGGGGTATTTTTTAAATAATTCGATTAATTTACTTTTTTCATTCATAACGTCTATTTTTAAATTGATATGCAAATATAAGAATTAATATTTTAAATATGCAATAACCCCGATTACTTACTGGAGCCTTATAAGGTCAACTATTTCGATGGAAGAGTATGGCATACCTATAAGTTCTGAGATTATCCTTTTAGTATGATATACATGAAGGTGGTTAGGATTTAGTTTTATCCTTGGGAATATTAGATATGGCCTTAGTTCTTCAGTTCTGTAAGTGATTATAAGTTCCTCACAGAATTTTTCGTTTTGACAATCGAAGGATACTAAGAATTTAGACTGTTCTAGCATATTATTAATATTAAGCAATGAGTATTCTCATAAGTTAAAGGTTATTTACTAGTAGGATGGGAGGATGCACCCATTATTAGGATAATTCCTCCCATGACTAAGATAAGTATAATATTAGGCTTCATGTAATTCTTGATAGGTTGTACATAAGTCCTCGATTAGGTCCTCGATAGTATCCTCCCAGGAATCGTACCCGTCAAGGTTATATTCCCCGGCAAATACGAAAAATACGTCTCCGAATATTAGCCGGACTGTTTTATCTGTAAGGTCCTCATCCTCGTCATATAGTTTGTTTTCGGTTTCATTATCCAAGTCCTCGTCTCCATTGAGTATATCGGATATTTCTGATAAACGTTTGAGATATGAGTTAAGAGTTTCAAGGTCCTCTTGGGAACGTGTCTCTTTAAATTTAAGATAAGTTTTTGATTGTGACATAGTTAGGCCTCCTCTGATTTTAATGGTTCGGTAATTACTGATAAGAAACCTTCAGGGTATAATGTATATAAGATACGGTACCCGGGTTCATGTGGTGGTAAGAATACATTAAGTATATTCCTGAGCAATGGATAAAGTTTCCATTGGTTATCCTCTAGAAATTGATTCCATTCGGCTTTTTCTGTATCATAGTTAGCTGATAGTTGAATATGGAATCTTGGATTTTCCTCGGATAGATGAGTAAATACGTTGGTGACTACCTCGATTTCGTTTGAAGGCTTTTTGTATTGAGTAATTGGATACCAGATACCTTCGTTTTTCCATTGATTGAGCTGGAATATTGTCATCCCAGATTCAAGTAAGTTGGTGAGTTTGTAAAGATTAACCATGTTGTTGTCTATTTTAAAATGAATAAATATATTTTTATTTCTCACTACAAAGATAAGAATAATAAATAATATATGCAAATATAACTGAGGTAGAGGCAGGCTCTTAGTTAGGTTAGAGTCCTGCCTCTGGGATAGATATGAAAACAACTGGTTAATCGTCGTTAAGGGAACCCTCATTTAAAGTTTCATTAAGTACCTCATTAAGGAGTTCTGCACGTTGTTCTTTTGATAGGCCATCCAGTGTTCCTTTGATTCTCTCCTTTAATGCCTTTTTAAGAGTATTTTGGTACTGATTGATAAAGGTAATTGAAGAGATTGGTACTGGTATGAGTACTCTCATTTGTGTAGTATGATTACATGTATTTAGTAATTCTGATAACTCCTTACGGTTATCTAAAGAGTGTTGAATGACCATAGCAATTACATCTGGTTGTTGAACATCGGTACATCCAGAAGCATAGCGTACGATTCTATCAAATGTTGACTCGGTAATGTCAAAGGGCATTCCGTTTAAAAATGACTCCTTGAAGTCAGGGTCCATAGTTTCTGTTTCTAAGATAGCTCTGATTTTCATAATTCTACTTCTCCTATGTTGTTAGCAAGTAAATAATCGTAGTACAAGTGTACGTTAGTATCTCCATAAGTCCTAATATAGGATTCAGCATCCTCTGGGTCTGCTGAGACCCAGGGATATTCTTGTATCTGTGCCTTATGTAACTGTAAGGCCAGAGATTTTAATTCTTCTTCGTTCATGATATTCTGAAGTTAAGTTGGTAAACCCAATGATTTTTATCCAGCTTGGTGAATGAGATAAAGATACCGTCACCATCGGTAAAATTTTGCATAAATCGTATGCAGCCATCGGCAATGATGTTTTCTCTTGGTCGGTCTACTGTAACCAGGCTTTCAAATGTAAATGTATAATAGCAAGTTTCGTATACCCAGATTTGATTGATATCAATGCAGGCCAATTGATAGTTATCGTATAACTTACTAAGTAACTCGTATAAGTTAGCCTTTAGGTTTTCCTTTTCTCCATTACAGAGGGAGAAAGTGTTTTTGTTAGCAATGAATCTTTGAAGTACCTCTTCTAAGTTCTGGATGGAGGATTTAGATGTTGTTGTTTTCATATTTTTATTATTTAATTATTACACTACAAATATAAGCATTTTATTTTAAATATTACTTTATTCATGCAATTATTTTAATATAGCTGAGGTTCTACATACAAGAAAAGGCAGTTGGATTGACTGCCTTTTGATTGATTTGTTAACTCTGATAAGAAGGTTTCTTCTTTTTGAATGGCTTTACTTCCCGGGTAACTTCTTGTTTGTAGAAAGCATCGATATTGGAATGAAGCATTTCTATAGTCTCCTGGGTTATGGTATCCTTTGAGCTACAAAGAGTATCATATATGGTTTCCCATAGTTCATTAACCAGATGCTTTTTAATGTCTTCTTTGACATCGGATTCTGGTTCAAATTTGATAGCAACTGTAACATGGTCAATGGTATCTCCTTCTAGGAGAAGGCCTTTGAATCGAGAAATGTCATCAGGAGCATTTAGGTTATCGTTCAAGAACCTCTTTATGCACATATCGCCTCGCATTAATTGTGAGGCATGTTCTGCTGAGATAGGGAATTCCTCTATGCCGAACATAGAATTTTCATTGTCTTCTGAGGTAAATACGATTTTTAGCATTATATTTTTGTTTTTAAACGGTTAATGACTTCTTTGTAGAATTGATTTATGAACTCGGGTTCAGGAGTTGAAGAACCTGGGTTAAGTTGTCTCCAATGGAATCTTACACTGTTTTTAATCTCAAGAGCAAGATTATTAGCAGCTAAATCAAAGGCATCGTTGTATTGAACAATCTGTAAGAGGTTCCTTACACATTTGCTAGCATCTCCTAGAGGTACTTTCTGTTCAATCATTTCGAATCCGTCCTCGTAAATCTCTACTGTATCAATGTAAATGTCATCAATATGGTTAAGAGAATTGATTAAGTCTGGAGTAGTAACTTCTTCCTCATCTCCCAATTCGTTAGCGATTCTGAAGGCTTTGATAAAGGCATCTAAGATTCCCTGCATATCGGGGTCCTGTTCCTTAAGTGGAATACGTCTAATGATTCCAACTTGTTCGAATGATAAGTAATACTTGGTTTGCATAGTTATAAAATTTTGATAGATTATTAATTCATGTACAAATATAAAAATAATATTTCAATCTGCAAACAAATTAATAATCTATCTTTAAATTACTGAGGTAGAGCCCGGAATCTGTTTAAGTCCCAATCGTACTTTCTGTCTCCCTTATTAGTAAATACCCAAAGGTAATGGTCTTTGTATTCCTTTGATATGGTATTATACTTAGAGGTCTGAATGATGATACGATTTGGTTCGTATTCAATCAATTCAGCATGTACTGTAGATACATGATGACTTTCAAGATTAAGTTTATCCTTGAAGTCTTTAAGGAACTCATCCCGGTTTACACCATAGTTATCTCCCACGAATTTAATGTAATCGTCCTCTACCTGTTCTAACATGGTAGATACCTTGAATCTAAACTTGTTCATCTTTGTTATTTTTAAGGGTTCGTAATTTCTCTTTGAGTTCTTCAGCACATCTTTCAATGATATTACTTACTACTACCAGGCAATCTTCATCGGCAAATGACATAATGATATCCATACATTCATCGAAGTAGTTTCTGATTGATTGGGGATTATTCCAGAGTACATCCCAGTTCTTGCAATAATTAAACCGGATGATATCTATGTATTCATTTACTGATACCTTACTATCGGGTAGATAAGGGTATACCTTTGAATACATAGATTTAAAATTATCCTCAATCTCCTCATTCAATCTAAACTCTTTGGGTAGAGCCTCATAATAGGAGATATCTGGAATGTAGAATTGATAAGCAAATTCCTTATCTGTCTGTGCCTCAATTCCCGGGTATGAATTAGCAAATAATACTGGTATTTTATAGAGCAATAAGTCTGGTACTCTATCATATACCTTGTAATGGTCTTGGTATTCTTTGTACGCATTAACATATACCCGGTCATCGTATATATGAAGTTCATTGAGTATCGTTTGAACTCTTGAATGAAAGTCTTCTAACTCGAAGTGCATAGCAATGTTAAAGGTATCTTCCATACCCTCTAACTTTTGTAGAGTAATAAGTCTGCGGCTTTTGATTACTCTGATTTTCTTTTTCTTTCTGAATAAGTTGAACATGTGTTAAAATGTAAAGTTAATATATACGTCCTGGGAACCTTTCATGAATTTTTCATGGTTGGTGTCATCATATTTAAAGCAAGAATATTTGCCTAATGAGCGTTCATATTCTCCTCTTACCCATACCGGTGCAGTAGTAGTGGGTTTAAGTTTAAAATAAGTACCTTGATTGATGTTCTTAATCTTGGTCTTTTTACATTCGGGGTCTAATGTTTCCATATATTTGTCTATTTTTAAATTGATATGCAAATATAAGAATAATATTTTAAATATGCAAATCCGTATATACACAACTGAGGCCACCATTAATAGGTAGCCTCTAAGTTATTTTCTTTTGTTTAGGAATGATGCAGCAAGGGATGTATCTTCCTCTGCCTCTAGTATTTCATCATCCTCTAAGTATCTATCCATCTCTGGGTCATATGAATCAGTATCAATCCTCATTTCAATCTCCCTACGCAATTCATGGTGTTCTTTAGAGGATAATTCCATAGCAGCCTTATAGTTATCTGTAATTTGATTGAGTTCTTTCTTATTAAGATTAAGGCCCTCTTTAGACGTATCTACTCCCTCTTGCTTAGTTGCAACTACTTCAGGCAATGAATTGATATCGTATTTGTCCTCTAAGAGTTTTGCTTCTTCAGTTTTAGTAAGTACCTTTTGAGATTCTAATACGATAGTTCTTGCTTCCTCTATCGAGATAGTATTCTCAGCATTGAGATTATTCTGTTGATTGAACTGATTGAAGATATTAGTTGTATTGCCTCCAGTAAGATTACGAATGATTGATTGTAATGATGTAGAAGATTCCAACTTAAGCTTCAATGTCTTATTAACTTCGGATGAAATGAAAGGAGTATATTTACCTCCCTGGGAATCTCTTAAGATTTGCAACTGATGAGATATCTCCATTCTATCCTCTAATGCCCATGCTAGTTGTTCTCCCAATAACGCGTTAAGTAATTCTTCCTGTTTATCTTTATCCCATATTCTAGAAGACAATAATCTGTCTCTCATGAATACTCGTACATATTCTATATCAATCCCTAATCTATTAGAGAATGAATTGATATCATAGGTTACTCCACACAAAACACCATTACCCATTAACCACTGATTAATAAGGTAATTCTGTACCTTAATCAATGCTTCCTCTTCATGTGTCTTCTGGTATTCTAAAGCCATTGCAGTAGTACCCATAGGACGAGGGAATCTTGTTATCTTATCTTCTTTTGCCATATAAATAAGCCTTTCTTATATCTTTAGATTCATCATATCCTACTAGCTCTAACTTATAACATACATAGCAATTAATACTAAGGTTATAGAAATATGCCTTATAGGTTTTCTTTTTCACTGCCAAATTAAAAGAATCACCAGAGACATAATCCCTGGTGAAAATTAATTTATCACATTTGCCTATCGGAATACTAAGGCAAAGTTTCCAATCCTTGGCAATAAATTTATTGCCGTGAAGGTCTAGGATTTCCTTTGCCATGACTTCCCTTTTTATAGGTAGATTGTTTTTTGTCTTGTTCATTGAGGTATTCCTTCTTCCTTTTTTCAATGAACTGTTGGATATCTGGGAACATCTTTGCTCTTAAAGGTACTACCTGAGTAGCAAAGAAAGCATTCCATAGGTTCTGTGTAAATCCTTCACCTACTTTAAGCTTGGATATTGCCCAGAATTTACTTTCGAAATTCTTAATGATTTCCTTGAACCGATAATAATATAACTTATGAGTCTTAGGGTTAATGCCAATGGTAGTAGTTTGGCAATAATCTAGAAACTCTTTACCCAATTCAGAAATAAACTCTTCCCTTTTGAAATCGTAATTCTCTTGGTCGAGTTTAAATAACTTTACGTAATCTATTGCTTCCATATATTTACTCTTTAATTGTTTCTAAAGGATAAGCCTTTAGTGTTACTTTCTTGGTTGCATCCTGGACCTGAAATAAATATCCTCGGTAATTATCCTCATAATAGGAGGACCAGATTGCTTCCTTTACCCTGTACCAATCTAAAGTCTTGGCACCTTTGGGGATTCCTGTGATTAATAACATGTGAGGGTTTTCTCCCACTTGAATGTTAAAAATATCCTTGCCATCAAAGTTACCTATTACTACATAGTCCGGAAAGGTAGGGTATTCCTTTAATTTAGGGTAAGGTACACCCAAACTATCTACTATGGTTTCAGGCTCTATGATTTGATTCTGAAATCGGATATTTAGTTTCGATTTACCTATGTATAGGTCTTTGACTATATTCGTGAACATATGTAGATTATTATATGGGTTATACCTTGGTCCTTGAAGTTATTTAGGTTAGTTGCCTTTTCCTCAAGTTTCCTTAGTATCTTTCTAGAATCTGTACAGATTCTTCTGGTTGGATTTCTAACCAGCATCAGAATATTCTCTAGTGCAGGTTGCAAAGCATTAACTGGTCCTGCATAAAGTATCTTATGCTTCTTCCCACTAATTACATTGTATTGGGTTTTATAGGCATACTTACCTTTGATATAAGTTACCTCAACCTTTTCTATTTTTTCTTTTCTTATGTTTCTTACCATAACCGTCTTTATTTACATAATCTGATATTTCGTCTAATTGTCCCAAGAGTAATGCCTGCACAAATATTGGTACAGGCCTGAAAAAGAAGTTTCTTATGTTACTGGTGTTAATATACCAGCCGTATACAATAAAGAACTTCTTAATCTTCCTATGTTTAAGTGAACGTTGAACTAAGTAGGTTTTAACGCATCTCTTATGCAACTCCACCAACTCCTTGTCTTGCTTTAACATCTCCTTTGCGGAGAATATAGTGTAATCCATTTTTATACCTTTAGAAGGTTAATACAATGAGGAAGGTACTCTGATATTGGGTACCTTCCCTGAAAGGTAAAATCAAGCAACTTGTTCTGGCTTGAGGACTTTGTTCTTGAAGTCCTCGTATGCCTTAGCAGCTTTCTTGTATTCTTTGGAGTTTTGGTCCTTGATACGGAACATTTCCCGTTCAAGTCTGTGAAGTTCATTACGAGTTTGTTGTCTCCATTTCTTCCGGGCCAGGGTATCGGTTATATCCTCTGGGTATACGTATTTTACTTCCCGGTTGGAGATTACCTTTTCGATGATGGAGGGTTTCTGTTGTTTTTCAACATCTTTTACTACCTCTGCTTTTTTAGAGGTTTTCTTTGTGGGTTTGGGTTCTTCCGGAGTAACCTGAACCAATTTGGCACCTGCAAATTTCTTGGCAGCTTCCTGGGATTCTTCTACCAATTGAGCCTTAGTCTTTTTAGTTCCCTGGGCCTTAGTAGTTTTAGACTTGGATGTAGCATCCTTAATTCCTTCTAATTGTTGAGCAACTTTGTTACCGATAAGGTTAGCAACCTTGTTTTCATTCTTTTTCATAACGTCTATATTAAAAATGTTTATAAATGAATTAATTTCTTATCACATTGCAAATATAAGAATAATATTTTATATAACAATAAAATAAAAAGAATATTTTTAAATAGCTGAGGTTAATCGGCTAAGAAGTCGAAGATCTCTGGAGCATAATCTATCTCGTTTTCTGGGTCTGATAAATATTCGTCCAGGTTTTCGTTATAATAATCGAGTTCTGATTTAGCCTTGGGAGCAGGTACAAAAGGTATACATTTTTCTGGGTATCTTTCTGCAAACTTAATGGCATCTTGATAAGTTAACTTCTTATCAGTATAGAATTTTACCCATGTATGGGAGTATCCCACTCCTTTTCTAGTAACTTCGTATTGTTGATATCCAGAATTACTTATCTGGTAGATTTGATTCTCTGGAATGATTTCTATTTCTACCTGATATTCGTATATTCTTTTTCCGAGTTTGTTTGCCATTTCCTGAATTGAATCCATTAATGACTTAGGCTTATCTGCAAATGAGAAACTGTATTTAGTTTCTGGTACATCGTTCTTTTTAAACGACGGAGCAGGATTTATCCTGCTTGCATCGGGTGTAGGTTTTGAGCCTATAGCCAATCCAATTAGTATAAATCCTGCTAACCCTATGATAGGTAGTTTTCTAAGACCTGAGTTCATAGCCTGTGGTTTTAAACTTGTTTCTGATATTAGAAGAAACGTATTTACCTTTGGACTCTGCTAGGTGTAATTCATTGCAGATTTCTTTAGGTACACCATCATAACGGTAAACTTTGTTGCCTTTAAAAGCAATCCAAAGTTGTTTGTTTTTGGAGTCATATCCGTAACCTTCAACGTTTGAGGATTCGCAAGGAATCATTTCAACTCCAGTGTTCAATTCAACTGATTCTAAGTATTTGTTCTTGTCCATATTAAATTAAATTATTAATGTGAGTTCAGGATGAAATTTATTAGTTTCTTTGTGTAATAGTTCCCATGCTCCGTAAACTCCTTGGGATAAATCATGTATCCATTCATCTTCCATTTTGAATAGTATATGAGAACAGATATATAATTGATATTCGTTCAGAGTCTTTATCAATTGAGGCATTTCGTATATCTCTTCGTAAATCTGAATATGATGATTGACTGAATCAAGCATCTCTTCATCGTTTATCTGTAACAACTTTCTGAGTAAATCAGGTTCGGTTGTAGTGATATTGTTTTTGATATTAGTCAATGCCTCAATTTGAATCTGAGCAATGTTCTTTACTACCTCTTTGGTTTCTGCATCCATTTTAATATTATTTTTCGTTATACAAATATAAGAATTTTATTTTAATAAATAATACTCTTTTATTAAATACTGAGGTAGAGGATCTTTCGTATAGCAGACCTTGAGAGGTTATACTCTTTTGTTAATTCATTGATAGTTGACCCAAGAGTAAATTTTCTACGTATTATTTCTCGGTCTATGTTCTTTACTTTAGCTCTAGGATTTTTATCTCCAATGTATCCTCTACCATCTCGTATACATTGCTGAGTATTTTCAGAAGGTGTACCCCAATATAAATTATCTATGTGGTTATTACAAGGGTTATTGTCTTTATGACATACATAGGCCTTGTTTTCTGGATTAGGTATATAAACCATAGCTACTAACCTATGTATATAATGTATCTTCCCGCGTCTTTGAATAAACTTGTACCCCTGTTTAGAAGTATTATATTTAACTCTATGCCAAGAGTCTTTAGTAATATGGCCAGACTTATCATATCTACTCCAAAGTCTTCCATTTTTACTTATAAAGTAGCCTTCTAGAAATGGTATGTTATCCTTTTTGATTATCATTAGCAAACTTAATATTTAACCTCTTAAGGGATTCATAGGCATTAGGAGATAATAATACATCGGGTGCCCAACGAAGGAAGAACTTTGAAGGTTTCTTTTCTGGGTTAGTCATTAATTGCCTCATCTCAGCCGAGAACTTTAATCGTTCCTCTTCAAGTTGATATTTGGGGAACTTTGTGAACTCTGCTTGAGAGAAGGATATGGTTTTCTTACCAACAGAGGCCCTTAACGGTTTCTTCCTTTCTTTATAAAGATACGGAACAATTTTCTTCGATGGTCCACCAAGGATACTAAAGCCGAAGATGACCATTGGGTCAAATTTATCTGCCTTGGGGTCTTTGGCTCGTTTGATACATCTTGCCATCCAGGAGTATGAGTTAGGATATTGCTTGTTGTTAGTGGCTTCTCCCACATCCTTACTGTTGAATTCGAATCCTGGGAAATGAAAAAGAAAGTCCTCTGTAAGAATAAAGACAAACCCTAATTCCCTTAGATACTTAATAATCTCTTGTTGGCTCTTACCTTCTTCAACCATTTTCTCTACATCTGCCAAGATATCTTCTCTTGGTGATTCAGTAAGTTGTTTACTACCAGTAGAGGGTCTTCCTCTTCCCACTGATTGCTCCTTGATTGGTAAGTTACCTACGAGCTTATCTAAGTAATTCTTAAAGTTCTCGACATCTTGTTTATTTGTAAGAGTTACCTCTATTCTTATTGGTCCCTTATGTTGTACTTTTGGCCCTGAATTCATTTCTGTATACGCATCTACCAATCTATCTTGAATATAGGAACCATTATCTTCAAGTGTAGTGATACGCAGTTTGGGTTTATATGTTTTTTCTTCCATAAAGTCTTAGTATTAAAAAGAAAGGCCTGAACAAAAGTGATTTGCCAGGCCTTTACATTATTAACGAATACTTAATAAGATATGAGATTAATCTTCTTCTTTTTTGGCCTTCTTTTTCTTTTTATCTTTGGCCTTTTTGTCCTTCTTTGCAGGAGCAGCCTTTTCGGTGGCTTCTGCCTTTTCTTTCTTTTCCTTCTTGGGTTTTTCTTCCTTCGGAGCTTTACCGGCAGCCAGTCTTCTCTGTTCCATACGATATTTTTTCTTTTCATCAGAAGTCATTTCCCGACCATCAATGAGAGGATAATCGTATTTGGTAACTCGGCCAGCAGATTCCTTCTTTTCTTTTTTCTCTTTTTTCTTTGAAGCCTTTTCATCTTCTTTGGCTTTTTTCATTTTTACCAATTTGGCTTCGTTCTTTAAATCCTTTTCAGGATACTGGGCAGCGACTTTGTCTCTTTCCTTGTTGAGCTTATTCAAGAGTTCAGTAACCTTTTTACCATGTTTCTTGTCTTTTGACCAATCCTTTTGAGGGTCCAAGTTGTTCTCTTTGAGATAAGCATCCAATGCCTTTTTAGCCTTTGAAAGTTCCGGAGTCTTATTAGCCGGTTTGTCTTTCTTCTTGTCTTTCTTCATGTTTCTAAAATTTTTAAGTGGATTGAAATTTCCTTAGTAATTATCCATAGTTATAATATCCTAATCGAAGTAGGGATTTCCTTAATTTCTAGGATTTCTATACTTGCATTTTCAAGAATGGCTCCAAGTTCTAAGGCATCCTTTATCTCTTGCTCAGTAAGATTGACAAAAGTTTGTTCTGCAATCATTTCTCGTCCATCTGAATAATTAACATATTTAAACTTTACAGTACTGATAGTACCTTTTAGTTTTTTATCTAGCCTACCCTTAAAATCCTTAAGCCTACGTTTAAGATATTGAAGGTGAATAACATGGGTTTGATATTTACCTCTCTTATGAGGAGGAGTAACCTTAATCATATACCGAGTATATTCCATATCTTTTAATACGGCTTGAATACCCTGTATGATGGTTCTTAAATTCATTTCTTCCATGATGGTCTTGGTATTGGTTTATTTTCGATTGCCATTTCAGTTAGCATTTCTCTGGCTTCCTTGATAATTAATTCAGAGAGTTCCCTTTCTTCATTCGATAAGGGAGGGTCCATATCTTTATCTTCTAGTGCATTAGTATAATTCTGAATAAGATTATCTAATGCTAGGATAGTTATATTCTTTCGGATTTCTCTTTTGTCTTCCATAACCTATAAAATAAATGAAGCCTACTACCTTCTCAGGCAATAGGCTTCTAAAATACAATTTAAACTATGCAAACAACATGAGTTTAATCTTCGTCTCCGGCTTCCTCTTCTTCGCCCTTAGCCTTTTTAGCTTTCGGGTTACAGATGATACCATGTCCTTTTTTGGATTTTACGGTAAGGTTGCCGGGAACAAAGGTTACGGAAGTAGAAGCAGGTTTACCATCAATAACCAGAACTGATGTTACTACCACTCCCTGATAGCCTTCCTTGTTCTTTACTGCGTAGCCGTAGTTCTGAACCTCGGATTTGTCATTGATTTTGATAACATCAATCTGTTTACTGTTCGGTCGTTGTTCTGCCGGTCGGTTTTTCAGAGCTTCCATACGTGCTTTACGTTTTGCTTCTTTTTCAGCATCTTTTTCTTTGCCACCTTTTTTCTTGGTGTCTTCTTTTTTCTTAGTTGCCATAATCTTTTAAGTTTTAGTTTTATTTAATAGAACAATAGTTATTTCTTATGATAAAGGTGGGCTATTGCTTTAGCCCAACCTTCATAGCCGGAGAATGAATTACTTCTTTCCTTTTTTGCCTTTACCTTTGGCTTCTTTCTTTGCCGGGAGTTTGAGACCCAATTCTTTGGCAATTGCTTTGCGAAGTTTTTCGATATCGTCTTCTTCGTAATCGTCCGGGTCTGTTTCGAGGTCTTTGTCATCGCAAACATCTTCCAGTTCTTCGAAGTCCATTTCGGCAAGAGCTTCACCGGTTAATTCTTCTTCCTCTTCGTCCTCATCTTCATCGTCGTCCGAGTCTTCATCATCCTCGTCATCTTCATCTTCTTCATCAGAGTCCTCATCATCGTCATCTTCTTCATCAGAGTCCTCATCATCGTCATCCTCATCGGAATCTTCGTCATCGTCCTCTTCTTCTTCTTCCTCGTCTTCGTCGTCATCATCTTCCTCTTCTGAAGCAAAGAAGTCTTTTGCTTCTTCGGCAGACAACATAATAGGAGCCGGGATAATTTTTACTGAGCCATCTTCGTAAGTAATGATGATTGCACCATTAATCTCTTTGCGAGATACTTCCTTTAACTCTACCTTTTTGGTTTCTTTTTTCTTAGCCATTTTCGTAAATGTTTAAATGTTAATAATCAATAGTTATATCACTCTGTTATAAGTTTCTTGTATTTTCTTTCGCTTCCCGTAAGATAAGCAAATGCAATATTATATTGTTTTACCCCATCAATTACGGTCTTTAGTTCTTCTTGAGATTCTATCTTTACATCTTCTGTATCGATAACTTCATCCTGGTCATTATAGGTATTAACCTTAAAGGATTTACCCATGAACGGATTTAATTGTTTATGTACCTTTACTTCCGGTACTGGGTTTTTAGTTTCCATTGCTGTATTTAATTTTAATTATTCCAGGAATACCAACCTTACCAAATACTTCGGTATAGAATTTGTATTTTGGATTTTGCATTGATTTATAGTTATCAGCTAATCTCATGGGAAATACCCAATATTCATTTTCTAGCATCCTGTTTGTCATAATGTAGGCATATTTACTTCTCATCCTATATTTGCTTACAGGAGTGAATCCCTGAAATCTTAAAGCTTTTACTAAGAACCTTTCTTTTGGTTGCCATCCCAAATGATTTAAAGATTCATCATAAAAGATATCAAGCATATCCCTTTGTGCTTTGATAAATAGTACTTTCTGTATCGGAATATCTAATTTCTTTCTTAGGTACAAGGCCAAGGAACATACCAATGGAGGATATTGCAAAGAATAAATATAATATTTATTCTTTTCCTCTTGACTCAGCCTGTTGTAAATCCTGTAAGATAGCAGAATGGATTTGTATTCTCTTCTTCCGGATATACTTGGAAGATATGCCTTCCCGTTGTCCATACAATTTTTGTGAGTACCTTTCATTAAATACCTTCTTTCCTTTTGATTTAAAGACCCGGTGCATTTGAACCATGAACCTTCGTCTTCTGTGTTTATCAATTTTATATTCATCCGGGATAATAAACTTCCTGGCCTTAACTAATTTCCCTTTATACCAGAATTTAGTAGAACCAGATTTATGTCTTAGACCATTCATATCTTGAAGTGTTCTTATCCCTTGCCTAAGTAATTTCCTGCCTGATATGATATGAATATATTGAAGAACATCTACTCCGTACATATAAACCAAAGTCTTTTTTATCTGATACCTTGTGAAATAGGGTATACCTGTTAGGTGTTTCCGATATAAACTTTTTTCGGTAATATATTTGTTGGTTGTATCTGGTCTCCATGTCCATATATAATATCTATCTTCTCGGATTGGTTCCCTACTACTTTCCTTTAGCTTTACCATTATTCATAGTCCTCCTTGCAGTTCTAAACCAAAGTGTTATCGATTTATCATTTGCATCTGGGAACTTCTTTTTCATCCTTCTAGTTACTCTTTCTAAATCGTAACCCTTTGCAACCAATGACCATACATAGGATTTCTTAGTTCCCTTGATAAGATTGAATTCATCTCTTTCTCTTGGTGGTTTCTTTTCTCTGGGCTTTTTTATTCCTGGAACCCTTTTGGATTTCCTTTGCCCATTTTCTCCTTCTTCTCCAAGAAACCCAAGCCTTAATTTCGAATTCCTTAGAGGGTCATCCTTTGAATAACCTATGTTCTCCAGTTGTTTATCCATCCAATCATCATATTGGTCAATTAATGATTTGTCTGGTTTATTGGTTGACCTTTCGATATAACCAATTAAATCGAAAACTCCAGCAGCACAAGCATCAGGGAAAGGCATACCCAATACTATGGCTTTTCTTTTTAAATCCCTGTAAGTCATATTCCTCCCGGCTGAACCAAGGAAACTGGCTTTTTCTTTTGAGGGTGCTGGTTTATTCTTTTTGTTCTTTCTCATATCTTTTATTTTAATTTGTTGCAAATATAATACTTTTTATTTATATAGAAAAATATTTCTACTTATTTTTATAAAAAGCTGAGGTATCTGATATGCGTTCAGCAGCCGTTGATTTAGGCTTTTTCTTCCTTTTCTTTTTAACCTTATCGGCATTGAAGGCCATATCAAGTTTCTTAATACTGAATTCTATATTATTCACTTGATTATAGTTAACTGCTTTTTCCACGCAGCATCTGTACTCAGGCCAGAAGCGTTGTCCTAATTTTACATCAACGGTTTTAATCATAAACTTGGATACCATGAATCCAAATGTATCTGCATCATCTTTCTTTTCGAATACATACATATAGAATCTACTAAATTCACTAACTACCTCATCTAAAGGTCTTACGGGCATTAGTAAATATCCATCAGTGTATAATTCTTCTGATATTAAGCATACCCAATATTTCTTCTTACCAGGCTTTACTTTATATCTAAACCTTTCTTTCAGTTTTGTGTGCATCCATTCTGGTACTCGTTTTAAAAGGTATTTGATATATATCTTATCCTTTTTATTTAACCGCCTTTTAAATGCAGAAGGCTGTTGTAGCATTCTTGGTAAAATCCTAAAGTTATTCCACCTATCGAACTCTAGAATTAACCTCATTGAATCTAAATCCCAGGGGTCTTCTGATTCTTTGAGTCTTTTCATATTCCTTTCAATATTACTATTGCTTACCTTTGAGAGTAAGTTAGAAGAGTCTCCAGTATATAGACTTGCTTCTTTCCTTGTTAATCTCTTTTCAATACATCCTTCAATAAAATCACAAAAGCTTCGTTCGCAAGGGCAGTCAGGTCGAAAAATAGAAGTGTGTAACTCGAAGAAATCAGAGAATAATCTGAAGAACTTTTCTGACCTTTCTCTGATTTCTAAATACTTGTAATGTGACAACTTTAAAATTTCACCAGCTTCCCATGAAGATTTGCTTTCTGATAACTGAAGGAATAAGGACTGCCTTTCTATTTCGTTTAAACAGTCCCAAGCTTTCTTCTGAGCATCATTCATAATTAATTCCTCCTAAAATCCATTATTCTATCTATTGATTCACTTGTTATCTCATTTGGGTCATAATCTTGGGAGTTAGTATATAACTTATCTGGGTCATAATTCTGGTACACGCTATAGATTACGTTATCAAAGGGTAACCATATTTCCATTTTACCCATTTCAGGATATAAAAGAAGTTGTACCATTTTATTTATGTGGTCTATACCTAATACCGTAGCATCTATTCCTTCGTATGGATAGCCTTTGAGTACTAAGTAATCGCCTATCTTAACATTCATCAAATCGTCTACAGAATATTTCTTTCCTTCTTTTGCCATTCTCTTAAACCTTTTAACATCCTTTCTGGTGCATGTAGCTACCAATGAGAAATCATCAAAGTCTTCAGAGTTATCTATTCTAGCTTTCTTCTTTCTTTCATGAAGAGTCTCTGTAGACTTTAACCAAGTTCTTATACCTGATATACTTCTCTTCAATTTGTTTAGAAAAGGTCTAGAGTACGCTAACTCTGTAGGCATCTTGATAAAACCATAATTGAATAAGATTGGTACTTCTTCGAATATCATCTTACCCTTTGCGGTTTTCTTTAAAACGTTTATTGTAGGGATAATGGCACGTACTTTTTTATATCCCTTTTCTTTAAGTTCTTTATTAATGTTCTGATAATACTTTCGTTCTATGTAGAAGATACAATAAGAATAAGGGATACGTTTCATATTACTTCTTTTTAATGATTAACTTAGCTTGCTTATGAATTAACTTATAAGGTACATTTAAAACCTCACTAGCCATAAATACCATAAGAGTATTCCCGGGTACTTGAATATACATTACTTTAGTAACATATTCTGCAATAATATCTCCCAGTTTTACTCCAACTACGAAGAAAAATTCATTTGCAGGCATAGAATTATACCTCATACATAGAATAGGTACTTTCTTTGCCCTTTTAGCATCTTTACTTGCTTGTTCCCAGAATCTTAATATATCACAACCCTTATTGCCAAGCAATATATGTTCAAATTTAATTTCTTTGTAGCTTTTACATTCTACGGATATCTTACACCTGTGAGCATGTCTTTCATCTACACAAGTAATATCAGAAGCAGCATCCTTGTTAGAATGCCAAGCCCCTGACATTGGAACTCTATTCCAAGTATAAGCGGTCCATTTAGTAAACCACTTAGACATTTTTAATTCAAATCTTGAGCCTTTTTTCTTACTATTCATGATGTATTATATTTTATATCATTATAGTAGTTGGTACCTACTCAGGCCATTCACCTTTTCAACTTGCAGGATTTTAGTATTAGATAATGGAAGTGAATCTAAATGGGTAATTAGGAATAGGGTCTTATTTGCAAAAGTATGCCTGATTAAGGATGTAACCACCTCTACATTATCTGAGCTTAAAGATTCAAATACTTCATCTAAGAAGGCTAGATTAATCCCTTTGGAAGCAGTTAGAGATTCGTTCATTGCAAATGCCATTGCCACATTTACCAATTGTTTTTCTCCACCGCTAAGTTCATCATAATCAATAATTTGCCCATCTCTTTCTATTAAAGTAAAAAATTCTTTTCTAGCGGTGCCAAGGTCTATATTAAATTCAATCCTAAATCCCAATACTTGAGAATATTTATCAAGGGTTCTATTTAACATATCCAAAGATGAATCGAATAAGTAAGCCTTGATTCCGTTGTTACCAAGAGGATCATTGATTAACCAATTATAGTTCTCTAACTCCAACTCTTTATTATGGTAATCTTCATCTACCTTACGAAGAGTTTTTCTAATCTCCTTAAGTTTCTCTTTATATTTAGGAGACATAACCTTAAGTTTCTCTTGTTTAAGTTTTTCCAACTCTTCATCAATATCAGCAATATCAGAAGCAATATCATCACATTCTTTTTGAAGTCTTTTATACTTCTCATTTGTAGTTCTCAACTCATCCAACCTACCCAGAGCATCTTCATATTCTTCCTGGAGTTTATCTGAGTTTATGATTGCTTTATAGATAATATCTACGCTCTCTTTAGCACGTTTGTAGTGGCCTTTATCTAACTGTATCTTAAGTTTCTTTACAAAATCTGGTAATGATACTCCTGAAATATTACGGTTGTGTTTTATTTTAGATTTAAGACCATCTACATAATCTGTATGTTTCTTAATCTTAACTTTAAGACTCTGCTCTACCTCGTCCTTAAGTTGTTGCTGCTTTTTAATAAGTTGCTTAGTTAGGTCCTCCCTATCTTTCTTTAATTCTCTACGTTCTGATTTGATTTTCTCTTTAAAACCCTTTTCCCTATCTCGTAAATCAAAGTAAGCTTCTTTATTTGCTTCTAACTCTTTCTTTAATATAGCAGATTGACGTTCTACCTCATTGGCCTGAGCTAATAGGTTATTTTTATCCTGCATAGCTATACCTTTGGCAATATTAAGAAATTCCAAATCAAATACTTCTTCGAATATCTTCTTCTTATCTGAATTAGATTCTTGTATCAGTCGTTTAATACCCTGACCAAACATAATGGAGTTCATGAATAAAGTGTAAGATAAGCCAAGCTCTGCATTAATGGCATCTTGGAGTTTATTCTTACCCTTTACATTCACTACCTCGTTATCTTTCATAAGGATAAGCCTATCTTTACCTTTAGCCCCATCCTCAAGAACTATATTGCATTTCTGACATCGGATAATTTTATAAATATGTTCTCCCTTTTGAAAGAATACCTCTACCATTACTCCTTGGTAATCTTTAGGTCTTACCTTTTCCCAGGTAGTTACTTCTGATACCCCTTTTAAATTTTTACCATATATTGCCCATACCAATGCCGATAAGATAGTTGATTTACCTTTACCATTCGGTGCCTTGATAAGTATGGTACAACTTGGATTTAAAGGTATATGTAGGTTTTCTATTGAACAGAATCCTACTACGTTCATTGTTGTAAATGTTAACATGATTCAGCTTTTTTAAGTATGTCAATCAGTAGTTCTTTCTTATCTTGTTCAGTTATACCTTTTTCCTTAAGATACTTCCTTGCTAGAGCTTTCTTAGAAAGTTGCTTAGTAATTTTATGGTTAGTATTTACTAAGTTACTAGTTTTCTTAGGTAAAACGGTATAATAATTGCCATCATCCTTAATATCCTCCTCAGATTCTACATCTACGAATTTAGGAAATTGCTTAAGGTGTACGAATTGCATTGATAAGTCTGAATAAATCTTCCAATAACCCAATTTACAATCTCTATCGGTTCTCCTTTGATGATTAGGAGCTCCTATCATATAAACCTTCTTTGATAGTCTTTGGGGTTTATGTATATGACCACATAATACAAGGTCAAATCGGTTCAGGATATTTACATTGAGATTTTCTACAGAATCAACTTCTCTACCATCAGTATCCTTTGCTCCTGGATAATCCGTATGAAGAAGAAGTATGTTCTTTACATTCTTATCTAGTTTAAGTTTCTTAAGATATTCACTTAGACCCACATTATTATCAATATAGGGAACTCCATAAATGTGGTAATCTCCATAAGAACACCATTTAATTCTGGTTAGATTAACACAACTCATAAAATTCTTATGAAATACAAAAGGCCATCCCTTAGTTATCCTATCAATACGATTTACCGATTTCAAATCGTGATTCCCGTCTATATAAATCATTCTGAATTTCGGATAATTACTTTCTAACCTATCGAATTGTTCAGCAACAAAGATTGCTAAGTCTTGGTCAATTGATTCTGGCTTATGAAATAAATCCCCACAGAATAAAGCAGGACATTTGTACTTTTCACATTGACCTGCAATAACGTCAAGGACCTTGATACTATTCAAGGTCCTATTGTTGTTCTCATTGAATTTTGCCCATAGATTTATGTGCAAATCCGAGAATGCTATAAATACTACTTCTTTACTCATGAAGAAAATCAATAATAAGTTTCTTACGAATATCCAAATTAGCTTCTCTTATACAGAGAACTTTAGTTTCACCATACAGGGATTTGATTACTCCTTCTGTTGCACCATATTCCAAAAGTTGATTCTTAAATATATTCTTATAGATAGAAGATATTTCCTTAGTTGGTAAGAATCCCCACAAGTTCAATACGTTATCCATTATAGAAGATATTAAGAACTGGAAGTAATTATTCTCTATTCGTTTGCCATTATCTTCCATAACCCATTCCTTTACCATTGCAGTAGTAAAGTCTAATAGAATGAGGTGAGTACATTGCTGATTGAGTAACATCTTGCAAGTTTCGAAGAAGTGTTCCATTTCACATTTAGGAACATTCTTGGCTTGTTTATAATAGAAATAAGCAGCTAAATCAAGATAGCTCCTATCTGTAACGAATCTATCTCTGTCTCTAAACATTTTATTTCTCAGATTCATTACCTGAAAGTCTTCCATTAATAAATCCTTTGAATCTCTTTCTAACATCTCTTTATGAGACATATCTTTTGTTTTAGGGATTAAATCTGATACACTACCAGATATAAAATCCAATACTGGAGGGTATTCTGTTACATCAAACTTAATCATCCCAGGAACTTCCTTTGCTAAAGTGGTTTTCCCAACTCCACTTGCACCTGCAAACATGATTTTCATTCGGATAACTCTTTAAAAGGTTTAATAAATTCTTTAGTTAGGAACGAAGCAAGAGAATACTCTATGCACAGTTTCCTAAATTTATCATAGTTGAAAGTCTTCTTTCTCTTGAGAGGTATCTTATCTAAAGGGACATTACCTACAAACCAGAATAAGTCAATGAGTTTACGATTCCTTTCCCAAGCTTCTTGGTACTCTTTATTAGGTTTAGCTTCCAGATATTTGTAGATTGATTTATACTCATCTAATATCTTTCTTGCAGTTACTGGACCTATACCCTTAAAACCTGGAATATCATCGGAAGTATCACCCACCATTGCAAGATATTCAACGGTCTCATGTGAATGATAACCAAATAACTCTTTACAATTACCCATTCGAATAACTTCATCCTTTCTTGGATTTAATATCCTAACGTTCTTGTTTAGAAGTTGATTAAAATCCTTATCTGATGATACCAAGATTACATTATCCGAACGATAAGTATTAATAATTAGGTATGCTAAGAAATCATCTCCCTCATATTGAGTTTTATTCCTTTTATCAAAGATATAAGAAATTCTTAGCATACCCAATATCTTCATTATGATTGCCTTTTGTATTTGCAAGGATTCATAATCAACCGATATATTTTTTCTGTGTCCCTTATAGTTAGGCAATAACTTATCCCTTACTGGTGAATGACCATTATCAAAGGTTATAACTACTTCGTTTGGTTCAAACCTTGTAAGATACATGTGAAGTGATTTGAAAAATCCAAATATTGCTCCACTTGGTTTACCGTCTGTGGATTTAAGTTTCTCGAACTTGTGAAAAGATTGATGGAGAATGTTCTCCCCATCAATCAATAATACTGTTTTCTTACTCATCGTCTTCCTCCTCGTCATCTGACTCGTTAAATGATTCATATTCTACTCCATCTACTGGATATAAATTAGTAGTCAATGATTCCATCCTCTTTCTAGTAGTACCAATGGTATTTATCCCTGCTTTACGAAGTAATTTACGACGGAGTTCATCGTCTTCTTCAAGAAGTTTTTGGAATTTCTCTTCTCCTCTTGCAAGGGTTTTGCCCTTAAACTTATAAACTCCACCCGAAGATTTTTCGATGATATCATTCTCTACCAGTACATCCTCTAAAGCATAGCATCTATCAAATCCAACTTCATGGAATTTAGGGTTGAAGTAAACCGGACATTTGCTGATTGTAGGTCTTGGAGGAGCAACCTTATTTTTAATAAGTCTAATTGTGACAAGCTTTCCAGCTTTTCTTTCTTTACCGTTTTGCTTAACTGTGATAGATTTTCCTGAATAGAAAGCAGCTCTGATTGAAGCATAGAATTTGAGTGCTGCACCTCCTGTAGTAGTTGTATTATCTTTTCCGAATCCGACATTTAAAGCAGTTCTTAATTGGTTAATGTAAATCTGTGTAACTCCTAATCTATAGAATAATTCACTTCTGATACGGAAGTATTTGTAAAGAGCTTTTGCTCTACCTCCCATTTCAGCCTTACCCTCTACCATTTTAGAATCTATGTTATCTGCACAATCCATAGCAGCAATAGAATCTATCACTAAGAGAATCGGTTCATTATTAGTTAATTGAGAACGTAAGTAAATTGCTAAATCTGCTACTGCGTCAGAAATATACTCGATTCGAGTATCTGTTAATACCGTAACTTTTTCTGGGTCTACTCCATTAGCTTCTGCCCAAGAGTTCATCCAAGACTGTTCGGCATCTACCCATATAACATGCCCACCAAGTTGTTGACAAGTATATGCAAAGTTATATGCAATAAGGGATTTACCCGATGATTCTTCTCCAGCTACTTCAAGGACTTTACCAAAGGGTATACCACCACCAAAGGTATAATTGAGAGCAAAGAAAGTAGAGGGTAACCATAAGTTTGATTCTACTGTATCTGAAGCCAATCTCATGATACTACCATATTTCTTTAATATCTCATTTTTTGTTGGTACCTTTAAACCAACCTTAGTTTTCTTTGCCATATTAAATTCCTCTTGATTTTAAAATATTCATTGCATGATTCAATACGTTTTTCTCTTCATCGGTAAACTTCATGAGACTACCTTTGTCGAATACAAGTTCTACTATGTGATATCCCATGAAGGGTACTTCAGACCTCTCTCCATTGGGTAATTCTACTTTGGCATACATCCATGATAATATCATTTCTGCCATAAGAGGGTCTACCAATTCCAATATTAAAACAGGATGTTCCCAAAATTGATTATTTCTGTATATTCCAGATTCTTTATATTTCTGTTTAACCCTTTCAGAAAAATCCCTCACCTTTGCATAATCAAAGTCTGGCCCAATATCATTAATTTCACAAAATCTTCTTATAATCTTTGACTTATCTTCATCTGATAAGTTTGCCCAATATTCTTTTGATACCATAATGTAATGTATTTAGACTAAAGAAGGTGGTAACTGAACGAATCTAATTACCACCTTCGAATGAAACCATATATTAACTAACCTTTAAATGTCGGATTTGTAACGTTTCTTCTTTTTCTTTTTGGGTTCATCATCTTCCATATAATGGTCTCGGTGAATCCCTTTCTTTTTTGTCTTTTTCTTTGGTTTGTCATCCTCGTCATCGTCTCCTCCATGGTCTTCATTCAAGAACTTAGCAAGAAGTTCCTCCAGTTCATCGTAAGATTTAATTTGAGAACGAACTATACCTTCAAGGTCTACAGTACCTTGATATTTCTTATCCAATTTAGTTGGTTTACAAGCACGAGCAGAATAAGTTGTATCAAGCTTACCAGAACCAGAACGAATAATTTTGATATCGTATCCATTTCTTGGGTCTGTCATATCACCAGCTTCATCCTCATCGAGGTATAAGTCGATAATATCTTGATAAACAGAGCGTGGAACTAGAACTCCCTTATCTTTACCCTCGTAATCAAATTTAGTTCCCTTTTCGTCTGCATAGACCGGACCACCAATAACGTATCTTCTTCTTGGTACGAGAGTTTTTGCAAGTTCCTTGTCATCCTCATCCTTTGAGTTTTTCAATTCTTGATATTTTTCCATGAAGGGGCATGGTTCATCAAAAGTAGCCGGAGATATTACTCCTCCCAGATTACCTCCAAGATAGAACTGAACAATTTCTATACCCAATTCCTGGTCATCTCCCGGAGATTTGATTCTCATACGTAAAGTACCTTCTTTAGGGAATACCAAACCATTTCCGTTTCCCTTAGATTCTAACTGTTTCTTTCTAGCTAGCATCTTTTCCTTTGTAGAAAGTCCATCTGATGAAACTTTCTTCTTTTTCTTTTTGTCAAGTGCCATATTAATCGTTATTATTTGGTTCTGAGTAAATTATCTCATTCATACTCAACACCGTTAAAGTGTTCTTTTCCAAAAGTTGTTGTAAGCCTGGTGTAAGCTTGTCTGTTTCAAATTCCAGTTCCTTACCGGCATACAAACCATAGGTAACTATTCTACCTACTTGCACCAAATCCCGGTAAGTTCTATACTCTTCGGTAATCTCACCGAGTTTAACTATAACTCCCTTACGAGGAACTCCCTCTTTTACCTGTTCCGGAATAATAAGCCCGGACCGAGTTTGGTTTACTTCTTTTGGGGATAAAATAAGAACTCTGTTTTCAGTTGGACATCCTGGTAATTGATTATCAAACTGAGCTGCTACCATAGCAGAGATAAAAGATAATGAATAATTCATATTCTTAATTCGTTTTTAAAAGTTAGTAATTACTTATAGTTATTATTGTTGCTTCCTCATGTTGGCATTAATAGTCCTCAAGATATTCTCTCTAGACTCATAAGCTCTACATATTGTAATATACTTGTTAGCCTTTTCTACTGCTTTCAAATATCGTTGATATATCGATTTATATTTTGGGGATATGTTAGCCTTATGAGCAACGTAATCATTATTGAATCTTTCATTAGATTCTTTAATAAATATCCAAGCAGCAGAATAAGCTTCATCCTTTTCCCTTGCTAGAGCATCTCTTTCTTTAATATACTTATCTCTTAAAGAACAAAGTATATAATAACTAGTAGGAGATTCCCTTAACTGAGAATTAATGATATTTTCATTAATGGATAATTCCTTAGCAATATCTATGGTTATGATATTACCTTCGAATTTAACCTTTAGTTTCTTCAGTTCCGTCTTCATGTACTTTCAATAAATTCTTAAAATCTTCTTTTGAATATTTACCTTCTTGAATTGCTTTAGATACCTGAGCAAATGCACAATGATATGCAGTATCTAAACCTGGCAAGTGAAGAATAGATTCATATTTACCGATTATATCGATTAAAGCCTTGAATCTTAGGTCGCATAGATTATCTGTCCCTCCTCTATCTACTAAAGTCATAAACAAAGCCCAATAAATATGGGTAGCATCTTCATAAGCTAACCTTGCATCTTCATCCTTCATTACACCAAATGCCAAATCTTCTAATAATTTGAGATTTGATTGAAGTTGCTCTATCTGAGACCTAACTCGGTTGAATACCATTTTATCTCTACCGACTAATCTCAAATTACATAAGTCTAATTGACGATTGAGATTTTGAATAGAGAACTCTAAGCAGGCCGATATCATGTAGGTTAAAGATGATAGCCTATTTGTATTCATTATTTGTTCTTCAGTTGCCATAGTTTATAATATTTTATTATTTATGTTGTCATAGTATCCTCTTTCTTCACTTCTGTAGGTGATTTTGGATTTTCTTTATGATGAAGATATCTATTACAACCTGGGCACTTAACTAATTTACAATCAGCAAAAGTGGATGAATCTACTTCTGAGTAGTCATATTCAAATTCACAATCACAGTAGGGGCATTTAGCTCGGTAAATCGTGGGTCCATTCAAAATCTTTTTCATTTCCTTAGGTTTATGTTATTATACCGTAATATTTTATATAATACTCCAGTTGATATACCGAATTCTTCTAGTATATCTTTTCTTGGTATACCCTCTATATACCTAGAAATTAATAATTCTACATTTACCTTACGTTCTCGTTCTTTACCAACAAAATAGAATCTTTTATCTTCTATACACTGACCCATATTCATCTTAGCTGTACCCCAATATAAATTACCTACCCGATTATCCTCTGGATTGTTATTTTTATGACATACTTGAGGATAATTGTTTGGGTTAGGGATGTAAATAGAAGCAACTAACCTGTGTCTATAAAAGTTCTTCCGTTTACCACCATCTCCTACTAAAGAGTTAGATAAATAACCATTATCTTTCATAGCAGGTTTTACTAATTTCCAACTACCAGTAAATTTCGAGTATAATTTTCCAGTACGGGATATGTAATAATTACTAAACCCGGGTATATTACCCTTTTCTCGATTTTTCATATTCTAGTTGATATTTATGGATTTCCTTTTTATATAGTTCCATAAATACTTCTGGTGAAGCTGCACTAAAATTACCAATTTTACGAGTCTTAAACTTATGGTATTCCTCCATGTACTCTTCTACCGAAAAGTCTGGTTTTAACATTCTAGTATAATCATATCCGGGCATAAATGGTAATTCTTCTGCCATAGACCGGCCTATTGTAAAATCCATTGATAGAGTTACGTCATCAACTTGGAAACCAAAGTATTTCTTAGTACTCGGATTACGTAGGATATTCCAGATTGTATATACAGTCCATGTGTTAATATCTTGAGGTTTAGAATACATATATACAGCATCATGTACTGTACAAGCTTCTTTCATCATTGGTAATTTACCTTGTCTCATTAACCAATAAACAAGGATAGCTCCAAAATTTGTCATATTTGCTGCAGCACCTTGACATGGGAAGTTAAGACCTAAACGAATTGCATAAGCAACTTCTTGCTTATCATTTGAATATATTTGTGGGAGTCTTCGTTTAGTACCAAATAACTGGGTGTAATACCCATGCTTACGAAGGAATTTCTCTTGCTTCTCTTTAAATTTAAGTATTTTAGGATGTTTCTTAAAGAACTCATCCATCTCTTTACGAGCTTCCTCCTTGGTAACTATAATACCAGCTTTTGGGTCTGATAATTTTACTGCTAGCAAAGCATCTCCAATCCCATAAATAAGTCCAAATGCAATCTGTTTAGCTTGCTTTCTCCTTACCTTCCAAAGCTTATGGTCAGGATGACTTTCGTCTTCGTATATTTTACTTGCTTCCTCAATTGGAACCCCATATTTTGCTGCTGCTATACCAAGGTGAGGGTCTACTCCCTTAGCAAAAGCTTCCAGATAAGTTTCATCACCTGATAGATGGGCCATCATTCTTAACTCTGCCTGAGAATAGTCGAATGCCATATATAAATAACCTGGAGGAGCAACTAATTGTTTCTTAATATTTGGGTCTACCGATGTCTTGGGTATTTGCTGCATATTTGGGTCAGCAGAACTGAATCGATTAGAATCAGTACCATGTATATTATATCTACCGTGTAATCGAGAATCATCTTGGACTTTTTCATGCCAACCCTCAATATAAGTAGTATACATTTTCTGTAAACCTCTTAATTCAAGTAGCTTATCAAGGAATATTGCTTTTGGGGATTCTGGGTCTTTTACGGTTAACCTTAATTCAACTAATGTATCTTCATCGGTACTTGGCTTACCAGATTCATTATTTTTAATTACTGGGAATTTAAAACCAGAATCTGAATACATGAGTTGGGGTAAATCAACCGGACTACTAAGATTAAGAGGTCTTATAAGTTCCTGTTCTTTCTTGGTAGTAAATATCCCTGCACGAATATTAGATATTTTCTGTTGTCTTGAATCAATCTTACGGTTGTCTTTTGGGTCATTATAATCTAACTCTTCAAGTTCTTGGTAAATAGATTCGATATATCTTTCAATTTTACCTTGGTTATATTTTTTGGTAAACTTCTTTACCCTTGGTAAATCATAGATTGCTTGTCTAGCAGCATCTATCTTTGGTTTATATTCCTCAAGCAATTTCTGATTAAATTCCGTATCAAGGTATAATCCCTCTTTCTCTACAGAAGTTAATACCCGAGAATTGCACATAAATAAATTACGAAATACCGAATACATCTTCAAGTCAATTAACTTCTTCTCAAAGAATATCATTAATCGTAATGTAAAGTCTGTATCTTGACAACCATATTTACATAATGGGTCTAATTCCTTTTTATCCCATGGTATCTTATCGAACTTATCTTGCTTTTCATAATCTCCATATTCTGGTAGATACCGCCTAACCATATCCTTTAGACCGTGAGGTTTTTCCTCATTGAGAACATATTTTGCAAGCATACCATCTAAGCATGTACCTCTATAATAGATATGATACTTTTGATTAA
>ERZ1673743.579-NODE-579-length-53636-cov-16.180008_pt1 | contig 53636 bp, 47 predicted proteins | sample MGYA00580197_ERZ1673743 | MGnify/ENA primary metagenome ERZ1673743 (study PRJEB41218, sample SAMN15661795) | gut metagenome | host: Homo sapiens | place: Canada: London | collected 2015-08-20/2019-03-30 | study: EMG produced TPA metagenomics assembly of...
CCGGCCAGCTGGAGGCCGAGGCCATGGCCATGGCCTTTGGCAAGGTGTACACCTTTGGCCCCACCTTCCGCGCGGAGAAGAGCTTTACCACCCGCCACGCTGCGGAGTTCTGGATGATCGAGCCGGAGATGGCCTTCTGCGACCTGAACGGCTACATGGACAACGCCGAGGCCATGATCAAGTACGTCATCCGCTATGTGCTGGACAACTGCCCGGATGAGATGGCCTTCTTCAACCAGTTCATCGACAAGGGCCTCATCGAGCGTCTGGAGCTGGTGGCAAACAGCGAGTTTGGCCGCATCAGCTACACCGAGGCCATCGAGATCCTGAAGAAGAACAACAAGAAGTTCCAGTTCCCTGTGGAGTGGGGCGTAGACATCCAGACCGAGCACGAGCGCTACCTGACCGAGGTGGTGTTCAAGAAGCCCGTCTTTGTCACCGACTACCCGAAAGAGATCAAGAGCTTCTACATGAAGCAGAACGCCGACGGCAAGACCGTGGCCGCAGCAGATATGCTGGTGCCCGGCATCGGCGAGCTGATCGGCGGCAGCCAGCGTGAAGAGGATTACGACAAGCTGGTCACCCGCATGGACGAGCTGGGCCTGGACAAATCCAGCTACGACTGGTATCTCAACCTGCGCAAGTTCGGCGGCGTGGAGCACGCCGGTTACGGCCTGGGCTTTGAGCGCATGATCATGTACCTCACGGGCATCCAGAACATCCGCGACGTCCTGCCGTTCCCCCGCACTGCCTACGGTTTCTAAAAATAGGAAATCAAAACGCGAAAGCTGTCGCCGAAAGCGGCAGCTTTTTTGATGAACGGCCTTGCCCTCTCCGTCATTGCTTGCGCAATGCCACCTTGCCCCCTTCTGGCACTTTCGTGCCACCTCCCCCGGCCGGGGGAGTCTTTCAAAGGGAGAGGTCTTGGCAGTCCATGCGAAGTTTTCGGTTTTGCCAGAGGCTCTCCCTTTGGGAGAGCTGGACGCGAAGCGGCCTGAGAGGGCAAGCGATCTCATCTTTTTCAACAACGAGGTAACTTTCCGTGGAAAACATTTCGCCTGCACTGCTGAACTGGTTTTACGAAAACCAGCGCGTCCTGCCGTTCCGCACCGACCCCAGTCCCTATCACGTCTGGCTGAGTGAGATCATGCTCCAGCAGACCCGGGTCTCGGCGGCGCTGCCCTATTATGAGCGGTTCCTCGCCGCCCTGCCGGATATCCCGGCACTGGCCGCCTGTGAGGAAGAAAAGCTGAATAAGCTCTGGGAGGGTCTGGGCTATTACAGCCGGGTGCGCAACCTGCAAAAGGCGGCCAGGATCGTCTGTGAGCAGTACGGCGGGGAGCTGCCAGCCGATTACGACGCCATCCGCGCCCTGCCCGGCATCGGGGATTACACGGCCGGGGCCATTTGCTCCATCAGCTTTGGCATTCCGGTGCCCGCAGTGGACGGCAATGTCCTCCGGGTGTTTTCCAGGCTGTATAATGACCCCGGTGTGATTACAGATCCGGCGGTCAAAAAAGCCTTTACAGCCCGGGTGATGGAGCATCAGCCTCACGCCGCCCCCGGGGACTACAATCAGGCTCTCATGGAGCTGGGGGCGCTGGTCTGTGTGCCCAACGGGGCTCCGCTGTGTGAGCAATGCCCGCTGGCCCGCCTGTGCCAGGCCCGGGCGGCGGGCACGGCCCTCAGCCTGCCCCAAAAGGCCGCCCCCAAGGCCCGCAAGCTGGAAGATCTGACCGTGGCGCTGGTGGAGAGCCCGGCGGGCTTCCTCATCCAGCAGCGGCCCGAAAAAGGTCTGCTGGCCGGGCTGTGGCAGCCCCTGCTCTGGGAGGGCGCGGCGATGACCGCCGAACAGCTGTCGGCCGCCCTGACGGCGCTGGGCATCCACGGCATCACCGAGGCCAAACCCATCCCCAAGGCAAAGCATATCTTCAGCCACATCGAGTGGCGCATGACGGGCTATACGGTCACGGTGGAGGCTCAGCCCGCGCCGGATGGCTGCATTTGGGCTACCCGGGAGCAGCTGCAAACGGAATACACCCTGCCCGGGGCGTTCAAGGCCTACAAAAAGCGGCTGGGTCTGGTGTGAGAAAATTTTAGGGTTTTGGTTGTAATTTTTTCAGGAAACGGGTATAATGAATTTAATTCGGACGGGTGCACCGGAACCTCGATGTATGGAGGATGCTGCGGATGATCTTTCTGGTAAAACTATCGCTCCACATGCTCTCAGCCATGTGGAAAGCAGCAGAGCTTCTGCTGCGGGTCTCCCGCTGGAAAAACAAGCTGAAACATCGTTTCGACCGAAAAAAGGAGTGTGCTGAACCTATGAAGAAATCTTGTTTGATCGCTGTCGTCGCCGTGCTGGCCGCTGTGGCCGGTGCTCTGGGTGCTGTGGCCGTCTATCTGCGCCGCCGCGAGAAAGAGCTGGACGAGTACGAGCGTCTGCTGTTTGGCGAGGATGACGCCGCAACGGTAGAAGACACTGCAGAACCCGCTGAGGCCGCGGAAGAGGCTCCCGCGGAGGACAAGGCAGAATAAGAGAAGACCGAAAAACATACAGGGCGCACCGACAGTCTTGAGGGACTGTTTCGGTGCGCCCTTTTTCTTTGAGGAGTAGATATGAAACGACTTTTGCTGTGGCTGGTGGGCGTGGCGCTGGGCGTTGTGGTGCTGCTGGGGGCGGTGATGGCGGTAAGCTACGCCTTTACCACCCAGGGCTCCTGCCCGGCACCGGAGGTGCGGTTCGGGGATGAGGCGCTGGAAGTCAACGGGTCCTGCTGGCAGGTGCCGCTGCTGAGTGGCCAGCTGGACAAGGTGTTTGCCAGCCCGGAGACCCTGACCGTGCAGAAGCTTGGCACTCTCTACGACGCGCACCCGGCCCTCACCCTGCCGGAGTGGGCCAGCTATGCCACCCTGACCATTGAGAACACGGCGGGCAGTGTGGTGTATACGGGCAGCGCGGGAGACTACACGGGGTTTCTTTTCCCGGCCAACGGGGAGTACAAGGCCAGCCTGACCGTCTGGCGGCTCCCGGCGGGTGGGACGGTCACCCGGTTTGAGGGCGGCAATACCGGGGCCATCCGGCGGAACAGCCGCCTGGAAAAGCCCGCCAGGCCCACAGGCTGGTATGGCTTCTCGTTTCGGTTCACCCTGCAGGCCAGCGCCGAGGTAGAGCTCTCGGCGGACCGGGTGGAGCAGGGCGGCATTGTGGGCGTGGCCATCACGGGCATGACCGGAGACACGGCTCCCACCGTGGAGACCGACCTTGGCAAGATCCAGTGCGCCCGGAGCCCCGGCGGCTGGCGGGCCTACATCCCGGCGGCTTACAATGCCTCCGCGGGCGGCCATGAGGTGAACATCACCGTCAACGGCGAGACGCTGACCAGGACCATCACGGTGCTGCCCAAGGATTTTGGCACCGTGGAGCTGGCCCCGGAGCCGGAGGCCTCGGAGGCCGCCAACAACGAGTTCCGCAACGCGGTCTGGCCCCTCTATGAGCAGCCCGCGCGGGAAAAACTCTGGGCCGGCGGCTTTGCCTGCCCGGCGGAAAATTACATGAAGCTTGTGGATTTCGGGCAGGTCAAAGTGGTCAAAGGCAAGCAGGGGAGCAAATCCAACTCCACCCGGCTCTACACCATCCCCGGCGACAGCTGCCGTGCCCCGGCGGCGGGCGTTGTGGTGCTGGCCCGGAACCTGGCCCTCACGGGCAACACCGTGGTCATCGACCACGGCTGCGGCGTGCGCAGCTACCTCTACGGCTTGCAGACCATCGCCGTGGGCGAGGGCGCTCTTGTGGAGCGGGGCCAGAGCGTGGGCTCCCTGGGCGAGGAGCTGACCATGGACTTCAAGCTGGGCAGCAAGAGCGTCAACCCCTGGCTGCTGTTCCAGTCCAGCGGCGGCCTGTTCTGGCGGGAAAATCCGTGAAAATCAGCAAAAAAGTGGATGCCGCGCGTGATGCGGCATCCACTTTTTGCGGTAGAAAATGTTAGGAGATCGCGTCCACATCCCATTTCATGCGGACGGCATCGGCACCATCCAGCTGGAGGGTGAGGGCTTTGGCGTTGTCCAGCACCTGCTCCGGGGTGCGTGCACCGCAGAGAACGTGCAGGCCGGGGATCATCCGGGCCGTCAGGGCGATGACCAGCTGGGCCGGGGTGCAGTGGTACTTCTCGCACAGGTCCTGCCAGCCGGCCAGCAGCTTGAGGGCCTGGGCCCGGCGGGCAGGCTGGAAGCAGGGGTTGGAGTTGCGGGTGCTGCCCTCGGGGTAGGTGGTGTCCATGGTGACCTTGCCGGTCAGCAGGCCCTGCTCCAGCGGGGAGTAGGCCTGGATGGAGACGCCCAGCTCCTTGCAGGTGGGCAGCAGCTGCTTTTCCACCCGGCGGGTCAGCAGGCTGTACTTTTCCTGAATGACATCCAGCTGGCCGTACTTGCAGTAGCCGCGGATGATGTCCGCAGTGACGTTGGATGCACCGATGGCACGGATCTTGCCCTGCTCCTTCAGCTTCATCATGGCTTCCACCGTCTCTTCCAGCGGGTAGATGCCGAAATCGGGGGTCTGCCAGTGGGTGTACAGCACATCCAGATGATCGGTGTGCAGGCGGCGCAGGCTGTCCTCCACATCCTCGATGATGCTCTTTGCAGAAAGGTCGCGGTAAACGGTGGTGCCGTCCACGACCTTGTGCAGCACCGGTGTTTCATGCCGCCACTCCAGACCGCACTTGGTGGAAAGCACCACCTTGTCGCGGTCGATGTGCTTCATGGCTTCGCCCACCACTTCCTCGCTGTGGTACAGCCCGTAGATGGGTGCAGTGTCGATCCACTGGATGCCCTGCTCTACGGCGGTCTGGATGGCCTTTACCGACAGTGCGTCGTCGTTATCGCCCCACCAAGCACCGCCGCCGATGGCCCATGTACCCATGCCCAGAAACGGCACGGCGATGCCGCTTTTGCCAATGTTGATATTCTGCATATACTTTACCCTCCGTGCCAGCAGTGTTCCCCGCAATGGGAACCCTCATTCTGATGTCTGGCATTCTATGTTGTATTCTTGGTTGCTATATAAAAAAGGCTGCGGAGCGCAGATGCACTCCGCAGCGCTCTTTTATCAGATGTTGCCGAACTCGCTCAGCTGCAAGCTCTCGTTGTGGGTCTCCGCCCAGCGCACCGCCCAGTCGGAGGTGAACAGCAGCAGACGGTTGCCCTTCATGTCCTCCACAGCCTTGGTGTCGCTGGTCAGGTCCAGATCCCGCAGGTTGTAGGTGTCGGGGTCGTTCTGCACCCAGCGCAGCTGCTCAAAGGGCAGCTGCTGCATCCGGATCTCCACGTTGTACTCGGTGTTCAGGCGGTACTCCAGCACTTCCAGCTGCAGCACGCCGACCACGCCGACCACCACTTCTTCCATGCCGCCGCCCACTTCGCGGAAGATCTGGATGGCGCCCTCCTGGGCGATCTGCTCCATGCCCTTCACGAACTGCTTGCGCTTCATGGTGTCCTTCTGCTCAATGCGGGCAAAGTGCTCCGGGGAGAAGGTGGGGATGCCCGCGAACTGGACCTTCTTTTTGCCGGTGCACAGGGTGTCGCCGATGGAGAAGATGCCCGGGTCAAACAGGCCGATGATGTCGCCGGCGTAGGCCTCGTCCACGATGGCGCGGTCCTGCGCCATCAGCTGGGTGCCGGTGGCCAGCTTGATGTTCTTGCCCTCCTGCACATGGTAGGCCTCCATGCCGCGCTCGAACTTGCCGGAGCAGATGCGCATAAAGGCGATGCGGTCACGGTGGGCCTTGTTCATGTTGGCCTGGATCTTGAAGATGAAGGCCGAGAACTCGTCGCGGCAGGGGTCCACCGGCTCGCCGGTCAGGCTGTCCACACGGGCCAGCGGGGTGGGGGTGAGCCGCAGGAAGTTTTCCAGGAAGGGCTCCACGCCGAAGTTGGTCAGAGCAGAGCCAAAGAACACAGGGCTCAGCTCACCGCGCAGCACCTTGTCGAGGTCAAATTCCTCGGCAGCGCCGTCCAGCAGCTCGATCTCGTCCACCAACTGCTGGTGCAGGTAGGGAGTCAGCAGCTCGTCCAGTGCGGGATCGCCCAGCTCGGCCTCGGTCTCCTCGACCTTTTTGACGCCGTTGGCACGGCCGTCGCTGGAGAATGCCAGAACCTTGCGGGTGTTGCGGTCGAACACGCCCTTGAACTCTTTGCCGCAGCCGATGGGCCAGTTCATGGGGTAGGTCTTGATGCCCAGGATCTCCTCAATGTTCTCCATCAGCTCAAAGGGGTCGCGGGCTTCGCGGTCCATCTTGTTGACGAACGTAAAAATGGGGATGTGGCGCAGGGTGCAGACCTTGAACAGCTTGATGGTCTGGGCCTCAACGCCCTTGGCGGCGTCGATGACCATGACCGCCGAGTCCGCTGCCATCAGGGTGCGGTAGGTATCCTCCGAGAAGTCCTGATGGCCCGGGGTATCCAGAATATTGACGCACTTGCCCGCGTAGTTGAACTGCAGCACCGAGGAGGTGACGGAAATACCACGCTGCTTCTCAATGTCCATCCAGTCGGACACGGCGTGCTTGGCGCTCTGCTTGCCCTTGACAGAGCCTGCCTGATTGATGGCTCCGCCGTACAGCAGCAGCTTTTCGGTCAGCGTCGTTTTGCCGGCGTCGGGGTGGCTGATGATCGCAAACGTCCGGCGGCGCTCGATTTCTTCACGATTTGTCATATGGTTTTACTTCTCCTGATATCATAAAAGGGGGTAGACGAGATCGGCCCGTTTCTATGGGAGTTTCTCCTGAAAATACACACAACGTTTATTTTAACAGAAAATGCACAGGGATGCAAGAGTTTTTGCTATTTTTTCAGCAGCAGGCAGGGCAGCGGGGCGGTATCAGCCCAGTTGGCAAAATCGCACACCAATACGGTACATTTCGTCAGGGGCAGGGCGCGCGCCCACTGCAGGATGTGCCGCTTTTCGTCCGAGCCGATGACCCGCCCGCTGTAGAGGATCGCACTGAGCACCCCGCCGGGGCGCAGGGCCGTGAGGGCCGCTTCCAGCGCGGGGATGCTGCTGCCTGCCGTGGAGAATACCGCGTGGTCGGCCCCGGGGAGCCAGCCAAAGTTGAACATGACGGCATCTGCCGTGCCGGGTGTAACGTATTGCAGCAGGTTTGCGTGGCTGTCGCGGTGAAGCTCTGCCGTAAAGCCTTTTTGCGCCAGATGGGCTCGGGTGGAGGCGATGGCCTCGGGCTGGATGTCAAAGCCCAGCACCCGCCCGCCGGAGGCAGCCGAGAGCCCGCACAGGAACGCCGTATCCCCGCCGTTGCCGCAGGTGGCGTCGATGCACAGCCGCGGGGCCGTGAGCCGGGCGGCGAGGAAATCCTGCACGAACCGGACGGCGGTCAGGTCCGGGGTGCGGCGGCGGACCAGCTGTGTGCCCTCGGGCTGGAACTCAAATTTGGCCCAGAACGCCGCCTCGCCCGGGTCTGTGGGCAGGGGAGCGGTAAAGACGGTGGCCTGTTCCCGGTCGTAGCCGCCGAGGGCCCGCAGGGCTTCTTTTAAGAGATAGGAGCCGTAGCCTTTCCGCCGCCATTGGGGCAGGATACAGAACGCGCCAAAGGTTCCCCCTTTTGGGGTGGGGGTAAGGGCGCAGCGCCCGATCTCGTCTTTTTCTTTGTAGAGGGCAAAACCCGAATCGATTGAAATGATTTTCATAGCAGTTTCCCTTTTTGCCAAGGGCTCTCCCTTTGGGAGAGCTGGCGCGTCAGCGCCTGAGAGGGCAAGGATGCAAACAAAAGAGCTGATAAGACTACTCTTCAATTTACCGTGAAATGGGAGTATTTGTCAAGCAAAACAGTACGACCTTATTTCACACATTCTTCACGGCGTGAGCGATTGATTTTCACAATTGGTGGTTACAATAGGGACAGTTCAAAGGAGATGGCAAAACACCCCCGGAACGAGTCCCTTTGAGAAAGGATGTATCGCAATGGAAAATGAGAACAAATGGGAATACGATTATTCCTCTGCAAATAATTCACAGAACACTGCCGGTGAGACTGGCTACCCCAATGTGGGTTCCAGCGGCATGAACACCGCAAACACCGCCGCTACTTATGGCGAGGCGGATACCACCAACCCGGAGTACACTGCTCCCCGGCAGGATTCCGGCAACGGCGGCGTCACCCCGCCCCCGGCAGGCCCGGAACAGAACGCTGCGGCCCCGGGGCAGCCCAAAAAGCAGAAGAAAGACCACAGCAAGCTGGCCAAGAGTGCGGTGGCGCTGGTGCTGGCGGCGGCCATGGGCTTTGTGGGCGGCTTTGCAGGCGCGCGGTTCGGCAATGGCGGCCACAAGGTCGTCATCCAGCAGGTGGAACGTTCGGACAGCAGCGCGGCTTCGGATTCCGTCGATGCCGCCGCGGATGGCACCACGGTGTCCAGCGGCATGACCACGGCGCAGGTGGCCAAGATGGTCAGCCCCAGCGTGGTGGTCATCACCACCGAGCAGGTGGTCTACTCCCAGTGGTCCTGGTACGGCCAGAGCCAGGTGGAGAGCGGTGCCGGCAGCGGCGTCATCATCAGCTCGGATGGCTACATCCTCACCTGTGACCATGTCGTGAGCGGCGCGTCCAACATCACCGTCACCATCGGCGACAAGGACTACACCGCCACCGTCGTGGGCGAGGATTCCACCAGCGACATCGCCGTCATCAAGGTCGATGCCGACGGCCTGACCCCCGCCATCGTGGGCGACAGCGACAAGCTGGCCGTGGGCGACAACGTGCTGGCCGTGGGCAACCCGCTGGGTGAGCTGGGCGGCACCGTCACCAGCGGCATCGTCAGCGCCCTGAACCGCAGTGTCTCCATCCAGAGCTCCAGCTCTGTCAACACCATGTCCCTCATTCAGATGGATGCTTCTGTCAGCCCCGGCAACTCCGGCGGCGGCCTGTTCAACATGAACGGCGAGCTGGTGGGCGTGGTCAACGCCAAGTCCTCTGACTCCGATGCCGAGGGCCTGGGCTTTGCGATCCCCATCAATGATGCCATGAAAGTGGCACAGGATCTGCTGGAGAACGGCTACGTCACCGGCCGTCCCTACATGGGCATCACCTATCTGGCTGTCACCGATGCACAGACGGCCCAGCAGCTGGGCGTCAATGCCTACGGCATCTATGTGGCCGATGTGGTCAAGGGCGGCCCCGCCGACAAAGCCGGCCTGAAAGTCGGTGACCGCATCGTCAGCATCGACGGCACCGAGGTGGCTCAGAAGACCGATCTGGGCACCATCATCCAGCAGCACTCCGCAGGCGACACCCTCTCCATCACCGTGGCCCGAGGTGGCCAGATGCAGACGGTCAGCCTGACGTTGGGAGAAAAGAATAATTCTACCACCACTGCCGCCGCCCAGCAGCAGGAACAGCAAAACGCTGGATCCGCCCAGGAGCAGCCGCAGGGCTAACGCAAATATCAAAGAGAGCCGGAACTTTCCCCGCGGAAAGCTCCGGCTCTTTCTTTATGCTTTTCCAAAGATGGTCGCGCTGGTGGGTAGCAGCACGGTCTGCCCGCTTCGGATCTGGCTTTCGCCTCTCCACAAACTCGACGAAATACCGTCACTGAGCAGCTTCCAGCTGCCCTCCGGCAGGGGGACGGTCTTCTCCTGCCCGGTGGGGTTATAGAAGACACACAGCGCCTGCCAGAGCGCGCCATCCCCGCAGTTTGCAGGCAGCTGCCAGCCCACCAGCGGCTGCTCCAGCGAGAAAAACTGGATGGCCGCCGGGCTGGCGGTGTCCAGCGCGCTCAGCCGGGGGAAATACCGCCGCAGCCCGATGAGGCCCCGGTAATAATCCACCAGCTCATGGAACTGCTGGGCCCGCTGCCAGTCCAGCCGGTTGAGGGCGGGGGAGGAGCGGTAGCTGTTGCCCTGCCCCTTTTTGGTGCGGGCAAACTCTTCCCCCGCCTGCCAGAACGGCAGGCCCATGCAGGTGAGGTAAATGCCAGCCGCCAGCCGGTTCTGGGCCAGCGCGACCGAGTCCATGGCCCCGTACTCCGGGCGCTTGTACCGGACAAAGAGCAATTTGTCCCAGAGGGTGAAGTTGTCGTGGGCGGAGACATAGCTCACGATCTGCCCGGGGCTGTGGGGCGGCAGGGCGCTGCTGCGGCACCAGGCCGCGACCGCCGCGCCGATATCCCACAGGGCGCTTTCCTTGCCCTCCACATAGCCCGGCTCCCGGGCGTCAAAACAGCCGCCCTTGATGGCATCCCGGGTGTTATCGCAGAAGATGCCGATCCGCTCGTTCAGCATGGCCAGATTGTTTTTGTTGGCTTCGTACCGGTGGAGGGCGCTGACGCCGCCCTGCCAGGGCTCGCCCTACATCAGGATGTTCCGGCCGCCGGGGAGTTGATCCAGTTCGGCCCGGAGCAGGTTCATGGTCTCCACGTCGTACAGGCCCATCAGGTCGAACCGGAAGCCGTCGATGTGGTACTCCCGGGCCCAGTAGAGGACAGAGTCGATGAGATACCGCCGGGCCATGGGACGCTCGCTGGCAAACTCGTTGCCGCAGCCGCTGCCATTGGAAAAGCTGCCGTCCTCGTTCTGGCGGAAATAATAATAGGGCACGGCCCGGTTCAGGACGTTATCGTTGCCATACATGTGGTTGTACACCACGTCCATAATGACGCCAATGCCCGCCGCGTGGAGGGCGGCGATCATCTGCTTGCACTCCCGGACGCGCACCTCGCCCCGGGTGGGGTCGGTGGAGTAGCTGCCCTCCGGGATGTTGAAGTGGGCGGGGTCGTAGCCCCAGTTGTACTGCCGGGTCAAAGAACGGCTCTCGTCCACGCTGCCAAAATCAAAGATGGGCATGAGCTGGACGTAAGAGACTCCCAGCCGCTTGAGATAATTCAGGCAGGTGGGGTGGATGCCGTCGGAGTGCAGGGTGGTGCCCTGCTGGGCAAAGGCCAGATATTTGCCCCGCCAGGCCGGGCGGACGCCGCTGGCCGGGTCCTGGGAGAAATCCCGGACGTTGACCTCCCACACCGAGCGGTGGGAGACGGGGATATTCGGGCGGTGGTCATGCAGCCAGCCCGGTGGGTCGATTCGGGCAAAATCGGCGATCATGCTCCGCTTGCCGTTCACGCCCGCCGCTCTGGCGTAGGGGTCGGCGGCCTCCCAGCTGGTGCCCCCGGCGTGGAGGGTATAGGTGTAGTAGCGGCCGTGCTGGTCGCCGGGGAGGTAGACCGACCAGAGCCCCTGCCCCCGCTTTTCCAGCGGGAGGGAGCCGATGCAGACCCCGCCGTCGCCCCGGCGGTAGAGGTTGACATACACCTGCCGGGCCGTGGGTGCCCACAGCCGCAGGCGGGTGCCGGCCGGGGTGTATTCCACCCCCAGCGGGCCGGTATAGGTGTTCTGCTGCGCAAAAGCGTCACTCTCAAACAGCGCTTTCCAATCCGCAGGTGTTCGGGTGTTCATGGGTGTTCATTCCCCTTTTTGGCATGTCTTTTGAGAATAGTGTACCTGTCTTTTTTCTGATTTTCAAGCCTTTCCTTGCAAAACAACAGGAAGTACACTATACTGAGAAAAAACACACACGGAGGCAGCTATGGCATATACCGACGATTGGGAAAGCTTGATGAACGGCGTGTTTGGCCCGGGCGGCAAGCTCAAATTCTCGCAGAGCACGCCGCAGGCGGCCCAGCCCAAACCGGAGAAACCTGAAAAAACGCAGGACAGCCCGCTGCCGGATTGGAACGCAGCCCTGCTGGCCCAGCAGAAAAAGCTGGATGAAATGCTCAAACAGCAGAATGCAGCCCTGAAAGGGCAGGACGCCGCCACAAAGTCGGCGCTGGAAGACAGCCGCAAAATGCTGCGGGATATGGAAGAAGACGGTCTGCTGGCCAAGGGCACGGCAGACGCGAAGCCAGAGCATCTGGGCAGCTTTGAGGGGCTGGCCGATGAGGTAAAAAAGACGGTCCTCGGGCAGGACGCCTTTGTGGAGGGCGTGGCGCGGGCGATGCGCCGCCCCTTTGTGCTGGGCACGGAACCCCCGGCGGCCCGCAATGTGGTGCTGCTGTGCGGCGGCGCGGGCACCGGGCGGCACTTTGCCCTGACGGAAACGGCCCGCTGCATGGCGGCCAGGGGCCTGCTCCAGAGCGATCGGATCGCCTCGCTGGATCTGGCCCTCTACCCCAACTCCGGGGCAGAAAAACTCTTTTTGCAGGATCTGTACGCGGCCCTGTACGCCCCCGGTGAGATCGTGGTCTTTGAGCACTACGAAAGCTGCTACCCGGGCTTCCTCAAGACGATCTCCGACCTGGCCGTCAAAGGCAGTGCGCCCCTCAGCAGCCGCTATCTTGTCAACAAAGAGGGGATCCTGGTGGATGCCGGCACGGCGCTGGCACCGGGCGCGGTGAGCCGCATCGACCCGCGCGGCAAGTACCTGATCTTCTTTTCCAACAAGGGCCGGGAGGCAATGGCCGATCATTTTGGCGCGGCATTCGTCTCGGCGCTGGGAGATGTCTGCACCACCACCCCCTTTGCACGGGAGGATCTGGCGGCATTGGCCGCCCAGCAGCTCAACGCGCTGGCCCGGAAAGTGCAGACCCGGCTGGGCCTGACCCTCTCTGCCGGGGCGGATGTCCGGGATCATGTCGCGGCCCGGTGCACGCCCGAACAGGGGGCGGCAGGGCTTGCTGCCTGCTGCGATAAAATTTTCCGGGCCCTGAGCGAGTACTGCCTGCAGACCGACAAAAAGCTGACGGGCACCGTGACCCTCACCGCCCGGCCGGACGGCATCGACTTTCAGCTGGGGAATGCAGCACCCGCCCGGCTCTTTGATCTGCTGCCTGCCGCCTATACAGGCGCCGTGGACGAGATCAAACGGGAGCTGGACGAGCTGGTGGGCCTTGCACCCGTCAAGGAATATGTCTTCGGTCTGGCGGATAACATTCAGGTGCAGCAGCGCCGGGCGGCGGCTGGTTTTAAGACCGCCAGCCTCTCCATGCACATGATCTTCACGGGCAACCCCGGCACGGGCAAGACCACCATTGCCCGGCTGGTGGCCCGGTATCTCAAGGCCATCGGGGCCCTCAAGGGCGGGCAGCTCATTGAGGTGGGCCGCGGCGACCTTGTGGGCCGCTACACCGGCCACACCGCCCCCCTGACCAACAGCGTCATCGAGAGCGCGCTGGGCGGGGTCCTCTTCATTGACGAGGCCTACAGCCTCTACCGGGGCGAGCAGGACAGCTTTGGCCTGGAGGCCATCGACACTCTTGTCAAGGGGATGGAGGACCACCGGGACGAGCTGGTGGTTATTCTGGCGGGTTACACCAAGGAGATGGAGACATTTCTCACCGCCAACAGCGGCCTTGCCAGCCGCTTTCCCAACAAGATCGAGTTCCCGGATTACACCGCCGACGAGCTGCTGGACATCACCACGGTGCTGGCCAAAGGCAAGGGCTACCGTCTGGCCGAGAGCTGCACGTTCCCGCTGCTTGGCTACTACAAGCGCCGTCAGGCGCTGGACAGCCGCACTGCCGGCAATGGCCGCCTGGCCCGCAACACGCTGGAAAAGGCCATCTTCAACCAGAGCCGCCGCCTTGTGGCCGAGTCCGCTGCCGAGCTGGATCTGATTCTGCCCGGCGATTTGGAGTTTGAAGAATAAGCATCGAATAAAAAAAGGGACAGCCATTGGCTGTCCCTTTTTGTTAAACAGGTTGGTGTGCCTGTGCGATGCGGCTCGTCATCTCCTGCAGGCCGCTGCGGACGGCAGCGGGGGCGGTGATCTCCACCTTGCCGCCAAAGCCGCAGACCCAGCCGTAAAACTGGTCGCTGACGCAGATGGGCACGGTGAAGTGGAAATGTGTCTCTCCCTCCGGGATGAGGATGGGCGAGGTGCCAAAGCGTTCCCGCATGGCGGGTTCAAGATCGGCGGTGCAGCGCAGGGTGACGGCGTGCTCCGGCCCGCCGTACATGTTGAAATGCTTTTTGAGGTAGCTGGGCAGGTCGAACCCGGCAAACTGCGCCTTGCCCCGGCGGGGAGCGTCCAGCACCAGAACGCCTGCCATTTTGTCCACCCGGTAGTGGCGGATGCCGGCAGGGGATTTCTCATCCTGATAGGCAATGAGGTAGTAGCAGCCGTTTTCCCAGACCATCTGCCAGGGGCTGATGGTGCGCGTCTCGGGGCGGCCTACTTTTTTGTAGCGGAACTGTACCATCCGGCCCTTGTTGATGGCCGAGAACAGGGCATCCACACTGTAAGGCAGCTCCTTGTTGGCGCTCTTGGGGCGGCCATCGACATAGACCTGGCGCTGGAGCTGGCTGCCCTCGTAGTGGGAGGTGAGGCCCTCCAGCTTTTTGATGAGCTTGTCGCTGGTGGATTTGGAGATGACCCGGCTGGACTGCACGGCGTCCACCAGCAGCTTGAGCTCGGCCAGGTCGAAGGTGCGGCTGGCCATCCAGTAGCCGCCGTGCCGCCCCCGCTTGAGCTGGATATCGTAGCCCAGCGCGTTGAGGGCTTCGATGTCGCTGTAAACGCTCTTGCGCTCACACAAAATGCCCTGCCGGGCCAGCATCTCCACCAGCTGCGGGACGTTGAGCAGATGGTTTTCGTCGGTCTGCTGCTCGAAGATGCGCAGCAGCGCCAAAAGCTTAGATTTCTGTCCTTCCTGCTTAGGCATAGATCCTCCTAACAGAACACAGCAGGGCCCACTCTTTTACAACAGAATAAACCCATGCGTTTTGAGCAAACTTTCCCGGCCTGCCAAGGGCCATCCTCCCTCTGTCGCTTCGCGACATCTCCCCCTGGCCGGGGGAGGTGGGACGCAAGTGCCGAAAGGGGAACGGCTGGCACCGCGAAGCGGTGACGGAGAGATTTACGGAGCCTTTTTGTCGAACGCGGCGCGGCGCTGGGTGGAAAGGCGGAACATCTCTTCCAGTTTGTCCCGGTCGTTGGCCACCAGCGCATTCCGCATCTGGGACAGCGCGGCGTCAAACTGGTCGATCTCCGCGATCAGATTCTCCTTGTTCCAGAGGAAGAGCTCCGCCCACATTTTATCGTTGATCCGGGCAATGCGGGTCAGGTCGCGGAACGAGTCGCCGGTGTACTCACACAGGGAAGTGTTGTCGTTGGCGCACATCAGGCTGACGGCGATGGCGTGGCAGAGCTGGCTCACATAGCCGATCATCTTGTCGTGCTCCTGCACCGTCAGGGTGCAGATGTGCTTGAAGCCCAGCACTTCCGCCAGCTCTCTGGCCCACTGGACGGCCTCCGGGGTGTTCTTTTCCGTCGGGGTAATGATGAAGTTGGCCGGGGCAAAGTTGACCTCGGCGGCATGCTCCACGCTGGAAGTCTCCCGGCCCGCCATGGGGTGGCTGGCGATGAATTCCACGCCGTCCGGGCACAGGGCCTGGATGGGCTCCACCAGCCCGGTTTTGACGCCCGAGACATCGGTGAAGATGCAGCCGGGTTTGAGCAGGGAGCCGTAAGTTTTGAACCACTCGATCAGGGCGGTGGGGTAAAGCGCGAAAATGATGTGGTCAGCGCTTTGCACCAGGTCCTCAAAATCGTGGGTCTTGCCGCTGCGGATATAGCCGTGGTCAAGGGCAAACTGCAAGTGACCCTCGCTGCGGTTGATGCCGTCCACGGTGTAGCCTGCCCGGGTGAGCTCCAGGGCGTACTTGCCGCCCAGCAGGCCCAGGCCTACGATGAGATAGCGTTTGGATTTATCCAGCATAGTGTACCTCCACGCCCAGCGGTTTGAGGGCGTCAAAGAAATGGGGCCAGCTCTTCTGCACGGCTTCGGCCTCGTTGATGGCCAGCGGGATGTCCGCCGCCAGCGCCAGCACCGTCAGGCTCATGACCACCCGGTGGTCGTTGTGGCCGCTGAGGGGGGCCTCCGGGGCATGGAGCTGCGGTTTGCAGCCCTGCACCGTGATCGTACCGCCCTCACTGGAAAGAACGCCGCCGCAGGCCCGCAGCTCGGCCTCCATGGCCGCGATGCGGTCGCTCTCTTTGATGCGGAGCCGCTCGGCGTTCCGGATCACGGTCGTCCCCTCACACAGCAGGCCCAGAACCATCAGCACAGGGCCCAGGTCGGGGCAGTCGGCCAGGTCAATGTCCACGCCGTGGAGCGGGGCCTGCTCGAACACAAGCCCTGCCTCGGTCCGCGTGAACTTTGCCCCGCAGCGGCGCAGGATGTCCAGAATGGCCGCGTCGCCCTGCAGGGTCTCGGCGGCCAGCCCGGTAAGGGTGATGCCGCCCTTGACGGCCCCCAGCACGGCGAGGAACGCTGCCTGGCTGTAATCGCCCTCCACGATGTAATCGCGGGGGTGGTACTGCTGCCCGCCCGGGATGCAGAGGGTGGTGTCGTCCAGCCAATGGCTGGTGACGCCGAATGCCGCCTGCGCGGCCCGGGTCATCTCAATGTAGCTGCGGCTCTCCACCGGCGGGATGAGGTGCAGGGTGCTGTCCCCGGCCAGCAGGGGCAGGGCGAACAGCAGCCCGCTGATGAACTGGCTGGACACATTGCCCGCCAGCGTGTACTCCCCGCTGCGCAGGCTTCCGGCCACGGTCAGCTGCCCGTTTGCCTGCTCGAAATGGAGATTCTGCTCTCGATATAACGTTTCGTATACAGATTGAGGCCGTTCCATCAGCCGCCCGCGGCCCACAAAGGTGATGGACTGCCCGGTAAGGCTTGCCAGAGGGATGAGGAACCGCAGGGTGCTGCCGCTCTCGCAGCAGTCCACCGGGCCGAACACGGGGCGGAAATGCCCCAGTCCCTCCACAAGGACGTCGGCGGGACCGGATTCCACCCGGGCGCAGAGCTGCCCGGCAGCGGCCAGCGTGGCCGAGATATCCTTGCTGAACTCGAGATTTTCAATGTGAGAGGTGCCCTTGGCCAGCGCGGAGCAGAGCACGGCCCGGTGGGCCATGCTCTTGCTGGGAGGTGCGGACACCGTGCCGCCGATGCGGGCGGGGGGAGATATCGTTACAAGCATGGTTTCACCTTTCTGCCCTTGAGCGCAGGGCCCACCGCCTTACGGGTGGCGAAGTTGTGACCCGACATGCCAAGGGCTCCCCTGTTAGGAAAGACTCCCCCGGCCGGGGGAGGTGGCACGCAAGTGCCGAAAGGGGAGCAGCTGGCATTGCGAAGCAATGACTGAGAGGTTTATTACATCTCCCGGCCAATGGCCCATGCCACCTGGCGGCACTTTGCCATGGCCTGCGCAAAGGCGTCCGGAGTCAGGCACTGGGCACCGTCACTCCATGCGTGGGCGGGGTCGTAGTGGACTTCCACTTCCAGGCCGTCGGCACCGGCGGCCACGGCCGCGATCATCATGGGCTCCACCAGGTTGGATTTGCCGGTGGCGTGGCTGGGGTCTACGATGACGGGCAGGTGAGTCTTCTCGTGGATGATGGGCACAGCGGAGAGGTCCAGCGTGTTGCGGGTGTACTTCTCAAAGGTGCGGATGCCGCGCTCGCAGAGGATGACGTTCTCGTTGCCGCCGGCCATGATGTACTCAGCGGACATGATCCACTCCTCGATGGTGTTGCACAGGCCGCGCTTGAGCAGCACGGGCTTGTGCATCTTGCCCACGGCCTTGAGCAGCTGGAAGTTCTGCATGTTGCGGGCACCGATCTGCACCACGTCCACATACTCCTCAAACTCGGGGATGCGGTCCTCGCTCATCAGCTCGGAAACGATGGGCATTCCGGTGGCCTCGCGGGCCTTGACCATATCGAGGATGCCCTCGGTTTCCAGACCCTGGAACGAGTAGGGAGAGGTGCGGGGCTTGTAAGCGCCGCCGCGGAAGAGCGTGGCACCGCCGGCCTTGACGGACTGGGCGATGCGCAGGGCCTGCTCCTCGCCCTCAATGCTGCAGGGGCCTGCCATGACGGCGATCTTCTCCTTGCCGCCGATCTTCACGCCGCCGCAGTCGATGACGGAATCGGCGGGGTGGAACAGGCGGTTGGCGCGCTTGTAGGGGGCAGACACGCGGGTGACATTGTCGATCCAGGGGTTGGCCAGCACGTCCCGCTCATCGATCTTGGTGGTGTCGCCCACCAGACCAAAGACATTGTAGTCCTTGCCGGTGATGAGGGTAACATCAAGGCCCTGCTTCTCAAATTTATCGACGATCTTCTCAAGCTCTACGTTCGGAGTGCCTTTTTTGGTGGAAATAATCATTGAATTTACGTCCCTTCTTTTTGAATCGTTGAAAACCGCGTAGTCTCGCGCTCGCTGGCCAGCGCCTGAGAGGGCTACATCACCAAGTGAGTGTGCCCGCTGCCGTCGATGCGGAGCAGCTGGACGAGGTAGGCGCAGGCGTGCAGATAGCCGCTGATGCCCTCCCCGATAAAATGGCCCTGACAGCCAAAGGAGACCACGTCCGTCTGGCGGAACGGCTCGTGGCTGTCCGGCTCGCTGAGCATGACCTCCACGGCGGGCACGCCGCAGACCCGCAGCGCGTCCAGAATGGCCACGCTGTAGTGGGCATAGCCGCCCGGGTTGATGACGATGCCGTCCGCCCGGCCTGCGGCGGACTGGATCTCGTCGATGAGGTCGCCCTCGTGGTTGGACTGGAAAAACTCCACCTGAATGTCCATCTGCTGGCAGCAGACTTCCAGATAATCCAGCAGGGCGTTGTAGTCGATCTGCCCGGCCACGCCCGGCTCGGTAAAGTGCATCAGGTTGAGGTTAGGGCCGTTAATGATCAAAAATTTCATCCAGAGCCTCCATGGCCGCGTTCACCGCCTCCGTGACGGTAGTGTGGTTGGGCACAACGGCGTCCGCTGCCGCCAGATACAGCGGCCTGCGCTCGGTGTACATGGCACGGAGGGCGTCGGTGCTGGAGGAGAGCGGCCTGCCGCCGCCCACGGTCAGCGCTTCCAGCGGGCGGTCCAAAAAGAGGATGACGCCGTTCTGGTGCAGCAGCCGGATGTTCTCGGGCCGCTTGATGACGCCGCCCCCGCAGGAGAGCAGCTGCCGCCCCTCTTTGGCAAACCGGGCGATCTGCTCCGTCTCTTTCCGGCGGAAGCTGTCCTCGCCCTCGGCGGCAAAGATCTCCGGGATGGTGCGGCCGTCGGCCTTGACCACCTCGTCGTCGAGATCAATAAAGCGCTTGCCCAGCTTTTCGGCCAGCATCCGCCCGATGGTGGATTTGCCGGAGGAGGGCATCCCGATGAGGACGACATTGAGCGTATCCCGCCGGATGGCCGCCGTGACGCGGGAAATTTCCGCCGGGGCATCCTCAAACTTGCGGTCGAGGAAATACTCCGCCGCGTACACGGCCTGTGCCACCAGCATTTCCAGGCCGCTGGCGGCCACCGGGACCCCGGCTTCCTCGGCCCGGAGGATGATCTCGGTCTTTTCGGGGTTATAGACCACGTCCAGCACGGCTTCCAGGCCCGGCATAGCGGCAATGTCCAGATTGCAGGTACCGACATTCGGGTACATGCCCGCGGGTGTGGTGTTGATGACGATTTGCGCCCCGCTGTGGACAGCTTCCTCGTAGGAGAGCTCACCCTTGGCGGGGTCGGGCTTCCGGCTGACGGTCAGGATCTTGGCCGCGCCTTTGTCCCTGGCCACCGCGCTGGTGGTGTTGTGGGTGCCGCCGGTGCCCAGGATCAGGACCGTGCGGCCCGTGAAATCGACGCCATGGGCCGCGCACAGGTGGGCAAAGCCCAGGTAATCGGTGTTATAGCCGTAGAGCAGGCCGTTGTGATTGACGACGGTGTTCACGGCCCCGATGGCCTTGGCCCGGGGGTCGATGAAGGAGCAGTATTCCATGACCAGCCGCTTATAGGGCAGGGTCACGTTGATGGCCTTGAACGCCCGCTTTTCCAGGAACGCCCGGGCATCCGCCTCCGTGGGCAGGGGGCACAGGTCGTACCGGTAGCCGCAGAGCATTTCATGGATGAGCTTGGAGTAAGAGTGTCCAAGTCTGCCGCCGATGAGTCCATATTCCATTACAATTCCTCCCTGCGGTAACTGGTGGGCCGCTCCATCCATGCCGTGCCATATCGGGTGGTCATCAGGTCGCCCACCACCAAAGCGGCGGTGCAGGTCTGCACGATGGCGGCCCGGGGCACGATGCAGGGGTCATGGCGGCCCTGGATGGAGAGCGTTGCATTCTTGCGGGCGACATAATCGACCGTGTCCTGCTGTTTGTAGATGCTGGGCGTGGGTTTGACCACGGTGCGGAAGACCACGGGCATCCCGTTGGAGATGCCGCCGTTGAGGCCCGCGTTGTGGTTGGTCCGGGTGACGACCCGGCCGGCCTCGTCCATCCGGAATGCGTCGTTGGCGGCGGAGCCGCGCAGATCCGCAAAGCCAAAGCCGGTGCCAAACTCGATGCCCTTGACGGCCGGGATGGAGAATGCCGCATGGGCCAGCAGGCTCTCCACGCTGTCAAAATAGGGCTCGCCCAGGCCTGTCGGCAGGCCGAGGATGGCGGTCTCCAAAATGCCGCCCACGCTGTCGCCGTCGGCACCGGCGGCCCGGATGGCGGCTTTCATGGGTTCTTCCACGGTGGTGTCCAGCAGGGCAAAGCCCTCCGGCTTGCCCACCAGTGCTTCTGCCTGAGCGGCCAATGCGGCGGGGTCATCCAGCGCGAAAGGCGTATCGGAGATGCCCGCGCACCGGGCAATATGGGTGGAAATGTCAATGCCCGCCCGGCTCAGGGCGTCCAGCACGATGGCACCGCCCGCCACCAGCGCGGCAGTGACGCGGCCGGAGAAGTGTCCGCCGCCCCGGGCATCCTGAAAGCCGTGGTATTTGGCGTAGGCCGTATAATCGGCGTGGCCGGGGCGGAGCAGGTCGGCGGTCTTGGCGTAATCGCCGCTGCGGGTGTTCTGGTTCTCGATCATCAGGGCAATGGCCGTGCCGGTGGTGTGACCGTTGACCACGCCCGAAAGAAACTGGACCTGATCGGCCTCCACCCGGGCGGTGGAAAGACCGTCGCCCCGGGCCCGGCGCTTGTCCATGCAGGCGGCAACGCGGGCCTCGTCCACGGGGACGCCTGCCGCCATGCCGTCCAGCACCGCGCCGATGGCGGCACCGTGGCTCTCGCCGAAAATGGTCAGCGCCAGCGCGCTGCCGTAAGTGTTTTTCATGGGCTTATTCCTCCATGCCCAGCAGGGGGCGCAGGCCCTCTACCGGGATGGTCTCGGCCCGCCAGCAGCCAAGGCCGGGGACCTTGATGATGGTGATCTGGCCGCCCTGCGCCTTTTTATCGTGCAGCATCTCGGCCAGGACTTTTTCTTTGTTGTAGGTGGTGCGCAGCGGGAGGCCCAGGCGGCGGTAAACGGCCCGCACCCGCTTCTGCAGGGCTTTGGATTCGATCATGGGCAGCATGCCCAGTGCCACGCACTCGCCGTGGAACAGGCCCACGGTGCGGCGGCCCTTGATGCCCTTGACGGCCTCAATGCCATGGCCGATGGTGTGGCCGAAATTGAGGGCTTTGCGCATCCCGTGCTCCTGCTCGTCCTGCTCCACGATGTTCTTTTTGAAGCGGAGGCTGCGGTAGATGATCTCGCCGATCCGCGCGTCCACATCGCCTTTTTCAAAGATGGCAAACAGCTCCGGGTCGGCCAGCAGGCTGGCCTTGACGGCCTCGGCCAGGCCGTTGATGTAGTGGCGGCGGGGCAGGGTGGACAACGTTTCCGGGTCCACGATGACCAGTTTGGGCTGCCAGAAAGCGCCCACGATGTTTTTGGTGTCGCCCAGGTCCACGGCGGTCTTGCCGCCAATGGAGGAATCGATCATGGAGAGGGTGGTGGTGGGGCAGTTGATGAAATCAATGCCGCGCATGTAGATGGAGGCCGCAAAGCCTGCCAGGTCGCCCACGACACCGCCGCCCACGGCGATGACCAGGTCGCCCCGGCCCATATTGAATTCCAGCATCTGGCGCAGGACAGTCTCCAGAATTTTAAAGCTCTTGCTTCCCTCGCCCTGAGGCACGGTGATGATCTTGGCGTCCTTGCACTGGTCGGCCACCCGCTGGGCGTACTGGGCGGGAACGCCGCTGTCGGTGACGACGGCCACCCGGCGGTCCAGCCGGGCGAACTGGTACAGGTTTTCCAGCGCGCCGCTCTTTAAAATGATATCATAGCTGCGCTCGCCCAGGTTCATGGTGAGCTTGGTTCCGATAAATTCGCTCATTTTGTGTACACTCCTAACAGCCGCACGGTGCGGCAGGTATGATCCAGCTCGCGCAGCAGCGCGGCGGTCTCGTCGGCGGTGGGGTCGCCCACCAGCTCCACATAAAAATAATAATCAAAGGGGACATGGGGCAGCGGGCGGCTCTTGATGGACTCCATATCGTAGCCGCTGGCACCGATGATCTGGATGACCTCGGCCAGCTTGCCGGGCTTGTTGTCCACGGTGAACAGCAGGGAGAACCGGTTGCCCGCCGTGGGCTTCTCTTTGCTCAGCACGATGAAGCGGGTGGTGTTGTCGCCGTCGGTGTTGATGCTGGGCACCAGCACCTCCAGCCCGTACAGGGCCGCTGTTTCCACGCTGGCAATGGCGGCAAGGCCGCGGTCGCCGCTGTCAGCCACAAATTTGGCCGCCATGGCGGTGTTGGGCATGGCTGTGGCGGGCAGGTGGAACTGCCGCAGGAACGTCTCGCTCTGGGCAATGGCCTGCTGGTGGCTGTACACCATCTTCAGCTCGTTGAGCTGGGTGCCGGGCAGCACCAGCAGGTTCTGGGAGACGGGCAGGTCGTAGACATCCACCACCCAGAGGTCCGGGTGGTTGTAGCACAGGTCCAGCACGGCGGAAACATCGCCCGCGTGGCTGTTTTCAAACGGCACCACGCCGTGGGAGGCGTCGCCCTGCTCCACGGCGTCAAACACTTCGTCCCAGGTGGGGTAGCTGATGGCCTCGGCATGGGGGAAGAGCGCTTTGAGCGCGATGTGGGCAAAGGCTCCCTCCACGCCCTGATAGGCGGCGCGGTTGCGGCCCAGCACCGCGGCCTCGTACTGCTTGGCAACGTCCATCATGTTCTGGACATGGTCCCGGTAGTAGGGGCGCAGAGCGGGCTCCTGAATGCGGGCGGCGGCTTTGTCCAGCACCACCGCCTCCCGCGCGGCGTCAAAGATGGGCAGGCCGTGGGCCTTTTTGTACGCGGCAACGGCCAGCACCGCGGCCATCCGGCGCTCAAACAGCGCCGCCAGCTGCGCGTCCACCGCGTCGATCTCCGCGCGTGCTTTGTCCAGTGCGTCCATGGGGAATCCACATCCTTTGTTCTGTGATTTATGAGAATACTTGATTAGTATACCATAACCCGGATGGAGAAACAACAAAACCCCAGCGCTTTCAAAGCGGATAATTTTTCAAACGCGGAGGGAATAAAGCGAATAAAATTATAAAGGAAAAGCCTCTCACCCGGCAGAATGAGAGACTTTTATGGTTCATTTGCGCAGATCTTCCCGCTTGCGGGCCGTGCCGTAGTACCGCCCGTAGGGATTGTCGAGATCCGAAGCTTTGGGCGGGGCGGGGGTGCCGGGGGCCGCGGGCGCGGGCTTTTCCGGCACGGCGGAGTGTGCCGCCGTGCCCCGGCGGATGAGACGGAACCGCATGGCTCAGCCCTCCCTCAGGGTGGAGACAGCCCCGGCGGTCAACGCCTGCCAGAGCTCCTCGCCGCCGGCGAGGTTCTCCGCCGTGGCGGTGTTCCAGGCACCCCGCATCCCGATGTAAAAATCGGAGAGGTACTGCTGGCTGTCGCCGCCCTGGGCATGGGTGGTGTCGGCCCGGTACTCGCCCAGGTCCAGCCCGGCCAGCACGGGGCAGTCCGTCCACTTGTACACCATGTTCCACCAGTCGTCGTCGCTGTCCGGGGCGGGCAGGCTGCCGTCCAGATACCGCAGGGTTCCGGTGCTGTCCTCGAACCCGGCGGGGTCGTAGAGGAGAAAAATGGAGCTCAGGCCGCCCTGCACGTCAGTGGCCAGCTTGGTGGTGCCCGCCATGGTTAGGTAGGCGGCGCTCTCGGTCTGGGGATCCTCGTCGCTGTAGTCCAGCGTGTAGACGTTCAGTGTCACCAGAACCTTGCCGTCGCCGTTGCGGTCCTCGCCGTACCGGGCAAGAGCCGTCTGCAGGGCCGTCACGGTGTCGTCGGGCAGGTAGTAGGGGGCCACCACGGCGATGTTGTAATCGGGCTTGGGCACAAAGAAATACTGCCCGATGAAGTTGTAAGCCACAAAGGCCACGGCAATGCCGATGAGGATGACCCACTTGAGGTTATAATCCCACCAGTTGGCCCACTTTTCTTTCCGGGTGTACTGCCGCTCTTTGCGGGGGGCCAGCTCCCTGGGGTCGATGTCGCGCTCATAACGATAGCTTGCCATAAAGCTCCTTATAATTCGGCCAGAATGGTCTGGCGGACGGCATCGGGCAGCTGTTTCTGCTCGGCGCGGCTCATGCCTGCGGTCTGGATGGGGGGCAGCACCTTGATGCGTACCGTGCCCGGGTGGCAGAGGTTGCCGTTGTTCTCAAACAGGGCCCGTGCCCCGGTGATGGCCACCGGTACCACGGGAGCGCCTGTCTTGACCGCGATGCGGAACGCGCCCTGCTTGAACTCGCCGGCGCCGCCCTCTTCGCCCTTGTAGCGGGTTCCCTCGGGGAAGATGACAAAGCTCCTGCCGCTCTCTACGATGGCGGTGGCGTCGTTCAGGGCCCGGACGGAGGCGCGCACGTCGTCCCGCTGGACGAACACGCAGCCCAGCAGCTTCATCCAGCGGTTGAGCAGGGGAATCTTCTCCAGCTCCTCCTTGGCCAGGATGCCGTGGGGCCGGTCCAGCCCGGCCAGCAGCAGGGGGATATCATAATAGCTGCGGTGGTTGCCCACAAACACACAGGCAGTGTCTTTGGGGATGTTGTCCAGCCCCTCCACCAGCAGCTGGACCCCTGTGATGTGCAGGATCTGCCGGCTCCAGTGGGGGATGTGCTTGTTGACGATCTGCTCCACCGTGTCCATGTCGCCTGCGGCCAGCGCGCGCTCGCCCCGGCGGAGGATATTGTAGTGGACGATCATGTATCCAAAAAGATAGAGGAACATTGCAATGGTGCGGAAAATGCTCATGAGAGATGCTCCTTTCGATGAGAATGGGCTATAAAAATCCCAGTTTATTGTAACACACTTTTCCGTAAAAAGGGAGAGAAAATACTTTTTTTACAAATCCTAGCCTTTGCAGCTTGCAAAATCCACAAAATCCGGGTATAGTTATAACTACAAAGGTAGCACAATGGCGCTTCCAGAGAGAAACGCCGGTGCCTGCCAGACGCTGCCCGCCGGGCAGCAGGAAAGGAACCGGAACGACACATGAGTTTATTCCCCTCTGCAAATGATTTCAAAGCAGGGCCGGGCGTGGAGAAAGACGCCCCCCGCAAGACCGGCGTAGGCCGTTTCTTCGAGCTGGTGGGCCGCGATATGAGCAGCATGTTCCTTGCAAACCTGCTCACCTGCCTGGGCTTTCTCCCGGTCATCTGCCTGGTCTACATCGGCTTTCTGATGAACAGCCTCCCCGTGATGCTGGTCAGTGCCGCTGCGGGCGGCATTCTGGCGGGCCCGGCGCTGGCCGGCATGTACGATACCGTTCTCCGTGCCCTGCGTGATGAGGCCGGTTACTGGTGGACGACCTACCGCAAGGCATTCAAGCGCAATTTCAAGGCCAGCATCCTGCCGGGCGTGCTTTACTGCGTGGTGGTCACGGTGCAGATCTTCTTTGTGTATTTCTGCTTCAACATGCTCTACCACGGCACCAATGTGGGCGTGCCCATGTGGGTGGCAACGGTGCTCAACCTGCTGCTGCTCCACATGCTGTTCTCCTATCTGTGGCCGCAGGTGGTGCTGCTGGATCAGCCGCTGTTCCAGACGCTGAAAAACAGCGTCAACTGCATGATCGCGTTCCTGCCCCACGCGCTGGCGGCGTCGGTCGTTACCATCCTGTTCTGGGGCCTTGTCATCCTCTGTATGCCGCTGGGCCTGCTGCTCATGCTGGTGTTCGGCTTCTGGTTCCAGGTGGAAGTCTGCTGCCAGATCGTGTATGGCGACCTGGACCGGGTGTTCCACATTGAGGAGAAGATCCAAAAGCTCCACGACGCCGAGCTTGAAGCAGAGCTGGCCGCCGAGCGGGGCGAAGACGAAGAGTAATTTCATCCACTGAAAATTTGCTGCGGCAGAAAGGGGAGCAGGAGCCATGGAGCAGCGGAACAATCTGGTGCTGCAGGGCACCGAGACGTTCTCCCGCGGGCAGCTGGATAACGTGGCGCTGGAGAGCGGCAGCATCGTGCTGGACAGCGCGGCGGGCCGCTACCTGCAGTACGGCAGCTACACCACGCCGGAGTTTGCCATGCCCGCGTTCTGCAACCTGAACGTGAGCTGGAATGCCCACGCTCCCCACAACACCATGGTGGAGGTGCGCTGCCGCGTGTATGCAGGCAACGCCTGGACGGGCTGGATGAGCTTTGGCAAGTGGGCCCCGGATTACCCCCGGTGCAGCGTCAACGCCCAGAGCGAGGACGGCATGGTCTTCCTGATGGGGGACACGGTCACGGTGGCAACCCCCGGCGGCGGCACCGGCGTGCAATTGCAGGTCAACCTCTCCTCCAACGACGATAAAGTCACCCCGGCCCTCCGGCTGCTGGCCGCTGCCGTGCGGCCCGTGACCTGGGAAAAACAGGAGGGACACCCCATCAACCGGCGGCTCTACCTGCCGGAATACTGCCTCAGCGCCCACGACCCCAGCTTTGGCCGGGAGATGGACCTGCCGCTGGTGATGGCCGCCCTCATGAACCGCTTCGGCGAGGACATCCTCCCCGAGGAAGTGGCCTATGTGATGGAGGATAAGGCCACCGGCAGCACCGGCAACGGCGCGTTCGCCGCGGCCGCGGCAGGCTGCTGCGGCTACCCCTGCTGGCAGGCCTGGATGGATCTGAAAGACCTCCGGGCCCAGATCCACGACGGCTGTTCGGTAGCCGTCCGGGTGGAGCGCCGGGTGCGGGGCCAGCGGGACTCCGTCGGGGTCTGGATGGGCCTGCGGGGCTTCGGGCACGATGACGCCGTGCTGGCGGATTTCGTCCTCCTCAATGACCCCACGGCGGACACGGATGGAGCCGTGAACTGCACCATGGCCGTTACCGATTTCCTGCGCTACTTCACGGGCCGGGCCATCGCCCTGCGGGGCAAGCCCCGGGACGTGGAAGCCGACCGCCCCCGCCGCATCCTGTGCGAGCTGGAAAAGACGGGAGAGCCCGGCGTGTACACGTTCGTGCAGCGGGGCCAGAAAGACCTGCTGCCCGAGGAATTTTCCGGCTGGCTGGCGGCCAGCCGCCACGATGGGATCGCTCATGCCACCACCGCCCACCGGACGTTCAAACGGCTGGAAAAAACCGCTGAGGGCGGCATCCGCTTCAGCGCGGAGCAGCTGGCCGCGGGCGGGCGGTACAGCGTGTACGCGGTGGACCAGACCGGCAGGATGCGGGTGGCCGAAGTCCGGCTCCCGGTGCCGCCCCTGCCGCATGAACCCGTTCTTCAAAGCACCGCGCAAGCCGCCGGAGCAGCTGCCCCGGCGGAGCCGAGCGCTTTTTGAGAAAAATCCAATTTTTCTATAGGAGGAATACATTATGGCAAAGACGATCATTACGATTGGCCGTGAGTACTGCACCGGCGGCAACTACATCGCAGAGGATGTGGCAAACACCCTGGGCATCAAGCTCTACGATAAGGAGCTGATCACCATGGCAGCCAAGCATTCCGGCCTGTCCGAAGAGGCGGTGGCGGCCAGTGAAAAGCGCCACACCCACAGCCTGCTGTACAGCCTCTACACCATGGGCAACGATCTGCCTCTGGGCGATCAGGTCTTCATCCTGCAGAGCCGGATCATCAAGCAGCTGGCCGAGGAGGGCCCCTGCGTGATCCTGGGCCGCTGCGGCGACTATGTGCTGCGGGAGCGCAAGGACGTGCTGCGCGTCTTCATCTATGCTCCGGTGGAGTGGCGGCGTGAGCTGGCCAAGACCGACCCTCTTGTCAAGGCCAAGGACGAGAAAGGCATCAAGGAAGAAATCGAGAAGACCGACCGCAACCGTGCTGCCTACTACAACTACTACACCCAGAACCGCTGGGGCGACGCGCACAACTACGACCTGGCCATCAACGCCGCGCTGGGCCGCGAGACCTGCGTGAAGATGATCCTGGACGCCGTGGCCGCCAAGGAGAAGACCATGGGCTGAGGCCCGGACACCGGGCGGTCCTGGACGTAAAAAACAATGATGGTTCGTGGGTGGGGCGCGCAAGCGCTCTGCCCACGTTTCCGGTAAAGAAACAAGCATCCCAAATGTCAAAAGGAGTCAACGTGGAAGAAAATCAACAAGCAACAGCCCGTGAGAACATCATGGGCACCATGAACATCAATCCGCTGCTGGTCAAGCTCAGTGTGCCTATGATGGTGTCCATGCTGGTGCAGGCGCTGTACAACGTGGTGGACTCGATCTTCGTGTCCCACGTCAGCGAGAGCGCCCTGACCGCTGTTTCGCTGGCGTTCTCGCTGCAGAACGTCATGATCGCCGTGGGCGTGGGCACGGGCGTGGGCGTCAACGCCCTGCTCTCCAAAAGCCTGGGTGAAAAGAATCAGGAGCGGGCCAACACGACCGCCGAGAACGGCATTTTTCTGGCCCTGTGCAGCTATGTGATCTTTTTTGTCATCGGCCTTACCTGCATGAAACCCTATTTCTACGCCCAGACCAGTGACCCGGACATTGCCCTGCAGGGCATCCGGTATCTGCGGGTGTGCAGTGTGTTCAGCCTTGGCCTGTTTTTGCAGACCATGGGCGAGAAGCTGCTGGCCGCCACCGGCCGCACCAACCTCAGCATGACCAGCCAGCTCATCGGCGCGGTGGTCAACATCGTGCTGGACCCCATCTTCATCTTTGGTTATTGCGGCGAGGCGTTGTCCGGCACCACGGGGGCCGCGGTGGCTACCGTCATCGGCCAGTTCTGCGGCGCGGGCGCGGCCATCTTCTTCAACCTGAAGAAAAACCCGGACATCCAGATCAGTTTCAAGGGCTTCCGCCCCAGCGGCGAGGCCATCCGGCGGATCTACGTCGTGGGCCTGCCCAGCATTGCCATGCAGTGCGTGGGCAGCGTGATGACGTTCTTCATGAACCAGATCCTCATGGCGTTCTCGGCCACGGCGGTGGCGGTGTTCGGCGTCTATTTCAAGCTGCAGAGCTTCGTGTTCATGCCCATCTTTGGCCTGAACAACGGGATGGTGCCCATCATCAGCTACAACTACGGTGCCCGGGACCCGCGGCGCGTCAAAAAGACCATCAAGCTGGCCATCATCTACGCCGAGTGCATCATGCTCATCGGCTTCTGTGTGTTCCAGTTTGCACCCGGCCTGCTGCTGAACCTCTTTGCCGCCAGTGACGCCATGCTGGCCATCGGCATCCCGGCACTGCGGATCATCTGCCCCCACTTCCTGCTGGCAGGCATCGGCATCGTGCTGAGCTCGGTGTTCCAGGCGTTGGGCAACGGCGTGTACAGCCTCATCCTCTCGGTCTGCCGCCAGCTGGTGGTGCTGATCCCGGTGGCGTGGCTGCTGAGCCGGACCGGCAACGTGAATATGGTCTGGTGGGCGTTCCTCATTGCGGAAGTGGTCAGCACGACGCTGAGCCTCGTGTTTATGGCACGCATCAACAAAAACATCATTGCGCCCATGCAAAACGCGTAACAGAAGCAAAATAAGTCCCCTGCGGACGAAAGGATCGTGAATGATATGGGAAAAAAGCTGAAATGGAACCTGATCGTGATGAGCGTGCTCTACCTGGCTTTGGGCATTTTCCTGCTGATGGTGCCCGGTACGGCCCTCAACGTGGTCTGCTATGCGCTGGGCGGCGTGGTGCTGCTGGGCGCCGTGATCCAGCTGGTGCGCTATTTTCTGGTGGAGCGCGGCATTTTCCAGAGTCAGCTCACCCTGATCTCCGGTCTGGTCTGTCTGGCGCTGGGCGGCTTCCTCATCCTGCGCAGCGACATCGTGGTCCGCATCCTGCCCATCGTGTTCGGCCTGTTCGTCATCTTCGACAGCCTGGGCCGGGTGCAGAGCGCGCTGGAGCTCCGCCGCTGCGGCTATGGCAGCTGGAAAGGCTTCCTCCTGCTGGCGCTGCTGAGCGTGGTGCTGGGCGTTGTGATGATCGTGGACCCCTTTGGGGCCATGGAAACGCTGGTGATGGCCATTGGCGTGATCCTCATCATTGAGGGCGCCCTCAACCTGCTGAGTGCTCTGTACACCATGCTGGCGGTGCGGCGGTTCGTCAAGCTGCACCCGGAGGCGCAGTCGGTGCTGGAGGCCGTTACCGGCCAGGATCTGAACGGCGACGGCGTCATTGCCCCGGATGTGGCCCGTGCCGATGCCGAAGCCACGGCCGTGGAGCTCGACCATGTGGACGAGAGTGCCGAGGTGGAGCAGGAGAACGACAACTAAGAACGACAACGAACAAATCAACGAAAAGGATAAAAAGAAAATGGAAAAGTACGATCTGATCATTGTAGGTGCCGGCCCGGCCGGTATTTTTACCGCTGTGGAGCTGCTGCGCCACGGCAGCAAAAAGCACATCCTGCTGGTGGAAAAAGGCAAGCCGGTGGAAAAACGCCACTGCCCCAAGGCAGAGCTGGGCCACTGCGTCAACTGCCGCCCCACCTGCGCCATCACCACCGGCTTCTCGGGTGCCGGCGCGTTCTCGGACGGCAAACTGAGCCTTTCCTATGAGGTCGGCGGCGACCTGCCCACCCTCATCGGCGAGGAGTTCGCCCAGGAGCTGATCGATTATACCGATAAGATCTATCTGGAGTTTGGCGCGGACCCCCATGTGGAGGGCATCTACACCGGCGAGGAGATCAAGGAGATCCGCAAGAACGCCATCCATGCCGGCCTCAAACTGGTGGACTGCCCCATCCGCCATCTGGGCACCGAGAAAGCCCAGCAGCTCTACCTGGCCATCCAGAACCATCTGGCCGACAACGGCGTGGAAATGCTCTTCTCCACCGAGTGCGAGAACATCATCCTCGAAAACGAGGTCTGCAAGGGCGTCCTCATCAGGGGACCCCGTGATGCGGAAGCCTATCCGGTTTACGCGGATACCGTCGTCATCGGCACGGGCCGCCGTGGCGCTGACTGGTTGGAGAAGATCTGCGCCGAGCACCACATTGCCCACAAGCCCGGCACCGTGGACATCGGTGTCCGCGTGGAGTGCCGCAACGAAGTCATGGAGAAAGTGAACAAGGTGCTGTATGAGTCCAAGCTCATCGGCTACCCCAAGCCCTGGAAGAACAAGGTCCGCACGTTCTGCCAGAACCCCGGCGGCTTTGTGGCCCAGGAAAACTATGATAACGACCTGGCTGTCGTCAACGGCCACAGCTTCAAGGAGAAGAAGAGTCCCAACACCAACCTGGCCATCCTCGTCTCCCACAATTTCACCGAGCCGTTCAACCAGCCCATCGCCTACGCCCAGAAAGTGGGCGAGCTGACCAACATGCTGGGCGCGGGCCATATCATGGTCCAACGCTACGGTGATATCCTGGACGGCAAGCGCACCTGGCAGAAAGAGCTGGCACAATCCAACGTCAAGCCCACCCTGAAAGACGCCGTGGCCGGTGACATCACCGCCGCCATGCCCTACCGCGCCATGACCAACATCATTGAGTTCATCAAGATGCTGGATATGGTGGTGCCCGGCTTTGCCGCCAACGAGACCCTGCTCTACAGCCCGGAGCTGAAGTTCTACTCCAACAAGGTCAAGATGGACGAGAACCTGGACACCAACATTCAGGGCCTGCACTGCCTGGGCGACTCTTCCGGCTGGACCCGCGGCCTGATGATGGCTTCCGTTATGGGCGTGCTCATGGGCCGGAAACTGGCCGAAAAAGAGGGCTGCTGAAAAACAGCGCCCGCTGGATCGCGGTAAAAGATTCACTCCCCCTGTACAAGGGGGAGTTTTTCGTTGAAAAATTTGGAGGGATAAAATATACAAATTGCTGAATTTGTGGAAATGTGACACAAAAAATTGATTTTTAGCACAGAAACTGCTAAACTTGACGCAACGATCCGTGTGTAACAAGCACACACCAGGAGGTATTGCGATATGGGCGAAACCCCAATGAGCGCTTTGACCCTGCTGTGTTCCGGCATCCAGCTTTACAGCGCAGAACAGCGCATTGCGGACTGCATCCTTGCAGATGTAAAGTGGGCGGCATCGGCGACCTCAGCAGAGCTGGCGCGGCAGAGCCAGGCCTCGGAAGCCACGGTGACCCGGCTGTGCCACAAACTCGGCTTTGAGAGTTACCGCAAGTTCCAGCTGGCACTTGCGCGGGATGTGATGGAGCAGCAGGAGGCGGAAAAAAGCCACGCGGCGGCCCAGCCGGACCGGATGCGGAGCATCCTGCAAAAATTCCTCGTCAACAAACAGGAAGAAGTACGGGCCACGGTGCAGGCGCTGGATGCGGACTAGCTGCGGGCAGCGCTGGCCTGCCTGAACGGGGCCCATGTGGTGGAAGTGGCCGCTGCCAGCCATAACCTGAGCATCGCGCTGGAAGCCTCGGTCAAGTTTGGCAGCCTGGGCAAGCGGTGCGTGGCCAGTGCCATCCCGGAAAAGACCCGTGCCTTTGCGGCGACTTTGACAAAGAACGACCTGCTGCTGGTCATCTCCGGCACCGGGCGGAACCCTGCGCTGGAAGAGGTGGCCCGGCTGGCCCGGGAAAACGGGGCAGCCATCCTCCTCATCACAAGCGCCCGGCACTCGCCGCTGGCCCAGCAGGCGGATCATGTCCTGCTGGCTTCCAACCGGGAGCAGCGCCTCATTGAGGGCGACCATGCTCCCTCCCAGCTCTCGGTCCTGCTGGTCATCGAGGTGCTGTACTACCTGATGCTGCTGGGCGAGTAAAACCAGTTCCGAAACAAAAAAACGCCTCTGACGGTGGATGTCAGAGGCGTTTTTTTGTATAGAGAAACTTAAAAATTACTTTGCGTTAAAAACATACTGATCCATCCGGCGGAACGCTTCCTCAATGCGGGAGCGGGGAGAGGCCAGATTCATCCGCAGGTGGCAGGGACCGTGGAACATGGTGCCGTCCTGCACGGCAGCGCCCACATCCCAGCAGGCCTGTTCCACTTCCCGGATGGTCTTGCCGTGGGCGGCGCACCAGTCGGTGCAGTCCACAAAGAGCATGTAAGTGCCCTCGGGCTTGGCCACTTTCACACCCTCAAAGTGCTGGGCGATGTAATCGCAGGCAAAATCCACGTTGCCGGTCAATACCTCGCGGAGCTCGTCCGCCCACTCATAGCCCTCGGGCTTGTAGGCACCAATGAGGGCGTGCATGGAGAGGACGTTCATGGAGTTGTAGTGGCAGAGGCTGGACTCCTTGTTGATGCGGTCCCGCCACCAGTCATTGTACACGATGTGGTAGCTGCCGATGAGGCCGGCCAGGTTGAATGTCTTGGAGGGGGCATACATGGCGGCAGTGCGCTGGCGGGCATCCTCGCTGATGGACTGGGTGGGGATGTGTTTGTGGCCGGAAAGGATGATGTCGGACCAGATCTCGTCCGAGACGACATAGACGTTGTACTTTTTGAACAGCTCCATGGCCTTTTCCAGCTCCCAGCGCTCCCACACACGGCCGCAGGGATTGTGGGGGCTGCACAGAATCGCGGCATGGATGTGTTCCTCGGCCAGGTGCTTTTCTATGTCGGCAAAGTCCATCCGCCACACGCCGTTCTCGTCCTGCACCAGCGGGGAGTGGACGATATCGTAGCCGTTGTTTTCCAGGCAGCGGGTAAAGCCGATGTAAGTGGGGCTGTGCACCAGAACCTTGTCGCCCCGGGAGCAGACGCAGTTCAGGGCGCTGACCACGCCGCCCAGCACGCCGTTCTCATAGCCGATGTGCTGCTTTTCCAGTCCGGTCACACCGTTGCGCCTGGCCTGCCACTGGAGGATGGCGTTGTAGTATTCGTCGCTGGGGTCAAAGTAGCCGAATGCCGGGTGCTGGACGCGGGCAATGACCTCCTGCTGGATGGTGGGCACCACCGGGAAGTTCATGTCCGCCACCCACATGGGGATGGCGTCAAAGCCCTCCTTGGGGGCAGAGGGGGCAAAGCCGGTGCCCAGGCCGTCCACGGCGATGGCATCTTTGCCGTGGCGTTCGAGAATGGACGTAAAATCGTATTTCATGACAATTCTCCTTAACAAAAAACCGCACAGCCGGAAAAGCCCGGTGTGCGGGAAGAACACAGTTTTAGCCCTCGATGAGCTCCACGGTCTTCATCTTGACCGGGGTGGTGGGCTTATCGTTCCAGTCGGTGCGGACAGCTGCGATCTTATCCACAACATCCATGCCTGCAACCACCTTGCCAAAGGCAGCGTACTGGCCGTCCAGATGAGGTGCATCCTGATGCATGATGAAGAACTGGCTGCCTGCGCTGTTGGGGTTCATGCTGCGGGCCATGCTGATGACGCCACGGGTGTGCTTGAGCGGGTTGTTCACGCCGTTAGCAGCAAACTCACCCTTGATGTTCCAGCCCGGGCCGCCGGTGCCGTTGCCCAGCGGGCAGCCGCCCTGGATCATAAAGCCGGGGATGACGCGGTGGAACGTCAGACCGTTGTAAAAGCCCTCACTGACCAGCTTCTTGAAATTCTCACAGGTGATGGGAGCGGCTTCCTCGTTCAGCTCAATGTCGATGATGCCGCCGTCTTCCATAGTAATGCGAACCATAGTTGTACAATACTCCTTTATTTCGGCCCTTTGCAAAGGGCATTTGCGGCAGAAGACCTGCCAAGTGACAGGGATAGTATATCATAGGTTGGCGGTTTTCTCAAGCCATCGGCCTATGACGGAATTGTAAATAAAAATCAATGGGTCAGCAGCCCTGCATCTCCGGCATATCCTGCCAGAAGCGCTTGGGGCAGTGGGACATCCGGCAGGTTTCATTGTGGCGGGCCTTGATCTCCAGCGTATCGTAAAACTGCTTCCACAGGGCCTGAAACTCCTGTTCCCGGGCGCTGGGCGGGGGCAGCTCCAGCGGGGCGGCCAGCTCGGTGAGGGTGGCTTTATGGTTTTGGTAGAGCAGCACCGCCTGATGCACGGCGTCATAGATCATGAAATTTTCTTCGGGGAACCGCCCGCAGAAATGCCCCCGCAGCAGGGGCAGGATGTAGTTCTTGGGGTGGATGACGGCCCCCAGCATCCCGTCGTATTCGGTAAAGCGGACAAAGCCCTGGAACTTGTCCACCTCCCAGTCCAGGCTCTTTTTCATCTCGTAGAGCGGGGCCACGTCCGGGTGGCCCATCCGCTTGACAGTGCCCGGCCCCAGTGCGAAAGCCAGATGCAGAAAGCGTAGGAGCAGCAGCTCTTTGTCCTCCCGCCCGGAGAGGAAATCCCGGGTGACGAGATATTCCGTTTCGGCCCCCAGTTTTTTGCCGAAGCTGGCAAAAACGCGCTGGGCTCTGGCGTGGTCGGTAGCGATCTCCCGGATGGGGTAGAGGGTGGCCGTCTCCCGCTCCGGCGTCCAGATGGCAAACGGGATCTCGTGCTGGAGAAAGCTCTCGAACACGCAGCAGAGAAAGCCCTCAAAGCTGCCGTCGTACAGGTAAACAAGGTCGGCGTCGTGGAGCCTGCGGGACGCAGGGGAGATGGCCGCCGGGGTCACAGCGCTCTGGCCAGACATTGCACCGCCTCCTCCCGGATCATCCGCTGGGCGGCGCGGGGCGGCACGCCCTGCTCCACCAGTTTGTCCACGGCAGGCGGGGAGAACATGCTCAGCTGCTCCACCCCGCCGCTGAATACATTGGGGTCGATGAGGGCCCGGGTGATCCGCTCCCGCCCGGCACTGCCCTGGCCCGGGTGGGCCCCGGAAAAGCCGTTGCAGGTGATGAAATACTGGGCCCGCTTGAGCACGACCCCCATCCGCCTGAGCTCGTCCAGCCCCAGAGAAGCCTGCTTGCGGGCGTGCCAGATGCGCCGGGCGCTCTTGGGGCCGATGCCCGGCACCCGGAGCAGCATTTCAAACGGGGCCCGGTTGACGTCCACGGGGAACAGCCCGTAGTGCTGCACGGCCCAGTTGCATTTGGGGTCCAGATAGGGGTTGAAGTTGGGGCTGTTTTGATCTAAAATCTCGTCGGCCTTGAACTGGTAGAACCGGAGCAGCCAGTCCGCCTGATAGAGCCGGTGCTCCCGCAGCAGCGGGGGCTTGGTGTCCAGCGCGGGCAGGCGGGTGTCCTCCGTCACCGGGATATAGGCGGAGTAGAACACGCGCTTTAAGTTGTACTTCTGGTATAACCCCTCGGTGAGCTGCAAAATGTGGTAGTCCGTTTCGGGGGAGGCCCCCACGATCATCTGGGTGCTCTGCCCGGCGGGAGCAAACCGGGGCGCTTTGCGGGAAACAGCCACTTCCTCCCGGCTGGCGGCACCGGAAACAGCGATCTGCTTCATGGGCCGGAAAATGGAGTGCCGCCCCTTGTCCGGGGCCAGCAGGGAAAGGCTCTTCTCGCTGGGCAGCTCAATGTTGACCGAAAGGCGGTCGGCCAGATAGCCCAGCTGTTCCAGCAGCTCGGGGCTGGTGCCCGGGATGGCTTTGGCATGGATGTAGCCCCCGAAGTGGTACTGCCCCCGCAGCAGCCGCAGGACGGCGAGCATCCGCTCGGTGGTGTAGTCCGGGCTGACGAGGACGGCGCTGGAGAGAAACAGCCCCTCAATGTAGTTGCGGCGGTAAAACTCCATGGTCAGCTCGGCAAGTTCCCGGGGGGAGAACGTCGCCCGGGGCAGATCGTTGGACTTGCGGTTGACGCAGTAGCTGCAATCGAACGAGCAGCAGTTGGTCATCAGCACCTTTAAAAGGCTCACGCAGCGGCCATCCGCCGTAAAGGCGTGGCAGCAGCCCGGCGCGTAGCAGCTGCCGATGCTGCCGGCCCGCGCGGCGCGGGATGCCCCGCTGGAAGTGCAGGCTACATCGTATTTGGCGCTGTCGGCCAGGATCGTGAGTTTGTCCATCAAAGACTGTTCCATGGGGTGCCTCCCGGAAAAAGGGATAAAAAAGAAAGCCATACGCAGCTTCTGCAAATGGCTTTTGGATTTTTGGGGTCAAAGATTTTACCACTTCGCCTTGGTTTCCACCACGCGGCCCGCGATGTGCAGGCGGTTGAGGTCTTCGCCCTTGATGACCATTTCGTTGTAGGCCGGGTTGAACGGCTGCAGCACCACGCAGTTGCCCCGCTGGAGGTAACGCTTCAGGGTGCCCTCGCCCTCGTCGCCGTAGACCAGCACGCCCAGGTCGCCATTTTCCAGCGTGTCCTGCTTGTGCACCAGCGCCAGGTCGCCGTCCTGGATGCGGGGCTCCATGCTGTCACCGCGGACCACGAGATAGAAATAGTTGGAGGGGTCTTTCACCCGGGCATACTCCTGCCCGTAATCCTCCTCAAAGGCCAGGGCACCGTACCCGGCCTTGACGGTCCCGATGACCGGGATCAGGCTCTCGGCATAGTTGCCAAAGAACCGCTCCTCCGGCGTGTTGCTGCTGGCGACCGGGCGGTACAGCCCCAGCAGGAAATCCGCCGTGGTGCTCAGGATCTCCGCAATGCGGGCGACCGTTGTGGGGTCCGGGGAGGACTTGCCGCTTTCCCACTTGCCGACGGCCTGCTGGGTGACCCCCAGCTTGGACGCCAGTTCCGCCTGGCTCATGCCCTGCTGCTTGCGGCATTGCTTCAAAAGCTCTGAAAACGACATGGTTGTGCACTCCTTTGTTCCGGTGGCATTTTACTTGTGGTTTTATTATACAACAAAAAGATGTTTGAGTAAAGAGAAAAGTTCCGCACACCCCAAAAAAAGGTTGTCAGCTGCGGGAAGTGGCGAAAAACTTTCAATTAACCCTTGACAGCCCGCCGGAAATCTGGTAAATTAAATAGGCATTCGGTACGGCGTGTGCGAGTGCCCACGAGGAGAGATGTCCGAGTGGTTTAAGGAAGCAGTCTTGAAAACTGCCGTACGGCAACGTACCGTGGGTTCGAATCCCACTCTCTCCGCCATTTTTTATTGAATAAGTGTAATGCACTTTGCTCTGGAGTAGTACTCAAGAGGCCGAAGAGGCGCCCCTGCTAAGGGCGTAGGTCGTCTAAACAACGGCGCGAGGGTTCAAATCCCTCCTACTCCGCCAAGAAAAAGCTCGATGATTCTTTGAAATCACCGGGCTTTTTCCATTTTTATCGGGTTTTCAGAGCAGCAGGTTGGTCACGGCGGCCAGCAGGGCCAGGTGGGCGGGGTAAAAGAGGTAAAACGCCCATTGCTCGGTCCTGGAGCAGCGGCCCCGCTGACCATTATAAAGAGAGACGGGCAGGAACGCCAGCGGCGCGGGCAGCTCATAGCAGACGGCCACGGCCCCGAACAGGCACTGCAGGGGCCGGGAGGCCCGTGTGATGTACAGGCCCACGATGAGCAGCACCCCGATGGCCCCGTAATCCGTGCGGAGGAGCTCCGCCAGCACGGCCAGAGCCAGGGCGCTGCAAATGCCCGGGGCGCTCCGCTCCCCGCAATGCCGCAAACAGCCCAAGGCGCACAGCCCGAAAAAGAGCGTCCAGTAAACGTTCTGGTGGCCCCGGTAGATCAGCGTATGGAAAAAGGCCAGGTCAAAGGGGAGCTCGCTCACCAGCGCAAAGGCCAGCATCCGCCCGGCGTACTGCCGGAGGCTGTGGGTGTGCAGGAAGCCCTCCACCAGCAAGAAGCAGTAGAGGGGGAACGCCAGCCGCCCGGCCCACCGCAGGCAGACATCCAGCGTGAGCAGCGGCTCGGAAATGGGCCCCGGGCGGGAAAAGACGCCAGCTTCCAGGCAGGACGCGCCGAGATGGTCCAGCAGCATACTGCAAAGGGCCAGCCGCTTGAGGGCCGTGCCGCTGAGCGCGGGGCGCTGTGTTTGGGGAACAACCATAAACAACCCTCCAAAAGAGTGTGGATTCGACTTTCTGTTGCAGGAAAGTCCTTGTTTTTGTGGAAATTTCCGCTTGGGTGCTTGACAAAGGCCGGGCGGGATAGTACACTCAAAAAGAAAATTGAACTCCAGCAAGAGCAAGATGAAAAAGATTCACAGAAGATCGGGCGTCTCCGAACGAGTAACGGGAAGGAGGCATTGAGGTATGACGCTGTTTTCTTATGAGATTTTTGATGCTGTGGCCCGCCAGGGCAGCTTTAACAAGGCGGCACAGCAGCTGCACCTGACCCCCTCGGCCATCAGCCATGCCATCGCGGTGATGGAGGCAGAGCTGGGCTTTACCTTATTTAATCGCGGGAAGAACGGCGTGACCATGACCAGCTACGGTGCCTCGCTGTATCCGTCCATCCGGGCGGTGCTCAACAGCGACGAGGCGCTGAAGCAGAGCATTGCCCGCCTCAACGGCCTAGAAAAGGGCAAGGTGAAGCTGGGCGCGTTCAACTCCGTCTGCGCCGGGATGCTGCCGGGCATCCTCAAGGGCTTTATGGCCCAGTACCCGCAGATCGAAGTGGAAGTATATCAGGGTACTTATGATGATGTCAAGGAGTGGCTGCGCACGGGCCAGATCGACCTGGCGTTCCTCTCCTCCACCTGCCGGGAGGAATTTACCCTCACCGAGCTGTTCAAGGAGCCGCTGCTCTGCATCACCCCCGGCGACTGGCCGGAGCCGCCAAACGGCGTGATGACCCCCGCCCTGATGGATGGCCAGAATTTCGTGGTGCAGTGGGACGCCACCGACGCCGAGATGCGCCAGTTCCTCAAAAAGTACGGCCTGAGCACCGAGCGCCGCTGCCATGTCATTGATGACCAGTCCAACATCGCCATGGTGGAGGCGGGCCTGGGCATCTCCATCATGCCCCGGCTGCTGCTGCGCCAGTGCACCGCCAACATCAAAATTTACCCCATCGACCCGGAGGAAGACCGTGTGGTCGGCCTGGCCGTCCAGCGGCCCACCGCCATGGCCCCCGCCGTGGAGCAGATGTTCCACCACATCGTGGACTACTGCAAGCAGATGGAGCACTGAGAACAGAATACCACAAAACGGCCTGCATGGTAAAGTGCAGGCCGTTTTTTTGCAAATTATACATTGTGTCTTGTGATAAAATACGGTATACTATCGCCAGAAAACAAAATATTCCACAGAGTTGGACCCGTCAGGAGGGAAAACAGACCCCATGAAACGACGTGATTTTTGTAAAGCGCTGGCCCTTTCGGCGGCGGCGCTGGCAGTGCCCAGGGCGGCGGCGGAAAACACGCAGGGCGCGGTGGGCCGGGCGGTGGCGGATGGCCGCTATTCCATGCGGTTCCGCAGTGAGCTGAGCCTGACCGACGTGCCCCATGACTACTATTATAGTGACAGCTTTTTTGCCCACTCCGCGTTGGAGTACGACCACAGCCTGGCGCTGGCCAGCCTGGGGCTGGTGGGGGCCGCCTTCAACACGGCAGCCAGCGACGCCCGGTACTGGGCCAACGGGGAGGTGGGCCGGGAGGCCAACCTTGCCGACGCCTTTGCGACGCTGGGCTTTGCCGACCCCGTGTTCTACCACTACGACATCGACGTGGGGCAGGCCGGGGACTTTGTGGGCCACAGCCTGGCCCGGAAGACCATCCCCCTGAACGGCCAGCGCACCACCATCGTGGCCGTCATCCTGCGGGGCGGCGGCTACGGCGGCGAGTGGGTCAGCAACCTGCACACCGGTGTGGGGGCGGGCCACGCGGGCTTTGTCATCCCGGTGAACGAGGTGCTGACCGCCCTCCGAAATTATCTGGCCAGGGCGGCCGCCCAGCCGGGCGGGACGGGCACCGTCAAGCTCTGGGTGGGCGGCTACAGCCGGGGCGCGGCCGTCGCCAACCTGCTGGCGGGGCGGATCAACAAAGAACTGCCCGAGATCGACCGCAAAAACGTCTTCGTCTACACGTTTGCCACGCCGGTGGCCCTGACCGCCGCCAGCTACCCGGACTATCAGCTGGACTACGACAACAACCACAACGCCGACGGTACCCTGAAAACCACCTGGGCCGCCAGCAACATCTATAATATCCTTTCCAGCGGCGACCTCGTCCCCCGGGTGCTGCCCGCCGAGTGGGGCTACCACCGGAACGGCAATGACCGCTTCCTGCCCTCCACCCAAAACGAGAAAGAGCTGGCCGACCTTGATGTCCGGGGCGCCAGCTTCAGCGAGGTGCCCCTGACCATCAGCGGGCTGGCCACCAAGGAGGACACCGACGGCGTCATGGAGCGGCTGGAAACGTTCTTTGGCAGCAAGCAGCAGTTCCACGATAAGTACGAGGCCGTGCTGATGGACATGATCCAGTGCGCTTTCCTCCGCAGCGAGGCCGAGTGCACCGAGGGCTATCTCCTGACCGACGAGGAAGTGGAGGCCCGCCTGCGGGGCCTGGGCAACATGCGGAACGTGGACGAGGCCAAGCTGGAAAAGAGCGTCCACAACGCCTCCGCCCTGAGCCGCCCCCTGCTGGAAAAGCTGGAGCAGAACGACGGCAACCTCACCCTGCGGGGCAAGACCTACCATGTGGAAGTGCCCCAGCGGGTGAAGCAGGCCGTCATCCCGGTGCTGGCCGTGGGCCTGTACTACGGCATCGACAGCGGCACGGTGGCCGCCATGGCCCGGTACATCTTTATGTTCATGTCCATGAAGCCCGACTCCGCCGATGTGGTGGTGCGGGCGGCGTTCTGCCACCACTGCGAGGACTACATCAGCCTGATGGAGTACTATCCGCCTGCCGACCACGGCATGGAGGCGTACACCAGAGCCTGACCTCCTTGCCAAGGGCTCCCCCTTTGGGAGAGCTGGCGCGCCAGCGCCTGAGAGGGCAAGCCTGGTAAAATTACTCCAGCAGCGTTGCGATACGATGGCTCTGACAAGCAGGGTGCGTATCGCTGTGTTTTTTGCTTTTTGTCAACATCCTTGCCCTCTCCGTCTGCTCCGCAGACACCTCTCCCAAAGTGAGAGGCTTTGGCATTCCGTGACGTTTTCCAGTAAGCCCCAGTCGGTTTCATCGAAAACGAAACCTCTTTGCCAAGGGCTCCCACTTTGGGGGAGCTGGCGAGCGGATGCGAGACTGAGAGGTTGGACAAAGGACGCCTTTCGAGGGAACGAAATAACGCAGGTGCTGCTCTGTACAACCTCTCCGTCATCTTCGCTTCGCTCGATGCCACCTCCCCTAGTAGGGGAGGCTTTGGCATTCCGCGACGTTTTCCAGCAAACGCAAATCGGTTTCATCGAAAACGTCACCTCTTTGCCAAGGGCTCTCCCTTTGGGAGAGCTGGCGCGCCAGCGCCTGAGAGGGCAAGCCCGGCAAAATAAAACACGAAAGCACAGCGATACGATGTCTCTGACAAACAGGGCTTGTATCGCTGTGTTTTTTGCTTTTTGTCAGCATCCTTGCCCTCTCCGTCACGGCTTCGCCGTGCCACCTCTCCCAAAGTGAGAGGCTTTGGCATTCCGTGACGCTTCCGGGAAATCCCGGAAACGGATAAAATTCCAGAAACTCCCGCCAACTCAACCGGTACAGTCATACTTATTTATCCGACCCGCGTCTGTTTTGCACGGGTTAGCAGACACAAATTTGTAACTTTTTGTTGGTGGGGTGCACAAACTTTGGGGGGATACATTGGGCAATCCCTACAAGAAATGGCTGATTTTGGATAGAAACAGCCGCAAATTCCGTTTTTGTGTCCATTTGGACACTTGCATGGACAAGGCCAAATTTGGTAAAATAATGCCAGTGCAAGGGCCGGGTGGCCAAGCGGAAAAATCAGCGCCCCGCCACCGAATGACACCTTTTGCATCCCGGACTGTGTAGGATAGTACCAGCAGCCGGGAACATCCCGCAAAACTGAAAACTTTGGCAAACCTGGCGTGAGCCGGGGACGCAAAGCTTGGAGTCTTTTGTGCTGGCATTCCCCGGAGGGAAACGCCAGAAAACCAGAAGATAGTTCGGCTGCATTCAACACCGCTGTGACAGGCGGGGTGCGGATGCGGCTTTTTTTTGTTGCGAGGCATCGGGAATGGACACGACCCCGGACTCTACACCAAAGGAGGGCATGAAAAATGCGTAAAAATCTTGCAAAACACACGGCGAAAAAGCTTCCGCTGGCCAAACGGGTGCTTGCGTTGTGCTTCGCGCTGATTTTCGTGTGCAGCTGTCTGCTGCCCGCCTTTGCAAACGGCACGGGCGCGGAGCTTGAGACGCCGGGCACCGAAGTGGTGGAGGCCGCCGACCCCGGCACGGAGCCGGAACCCATGGATCTCTACGACGAGCCCGCGGCCGTGGCGGACGAGCCCGAGGCCATGGATGACGACTTCGCCGTGGCGGACGAGCCCGAGGCGCTGGACGATGACTTCGCCATGGATGATGAGCCCGCAGCCATGGACGATCAGGTGGAAAAACCCGTCGTGGACGACGAGCCTGCGGCCATGGACGATCAGGTGGAAAAACCCGTCGTGGACGACGAGCCCGCAGCCATGGACAATGAGGTGGAAAAACCCGTCGAGGGCGACGAGCCCCCCGTGGCCGATGACACCCCTGCCAAAGAGGGCGCGACGAAGACCACCACCGATGCAAGCGGCAACATCGTCTATGAGTACGACACCAGCGGCACGACGTTCCCCGATGACGACGCGGCCGCGCTCCCCGATGGCGACCAGATGCAGGTGGACGCGGCGTTCTCCATCCCCACCAACATCTACCACTTCTGGCTCAAGAAGATGAGCAGCTACGACCTCGAGGATATCGCCCGCGACGCCGAGACCGCTGAAATGACCGTGGAGCAGTATCTGGCCATGTACGGCACCGAGAAGGGCTGCTACCACATCATGACCGCCGCCGACGGCGCGAACCTGAAAGACTATCAGTTCGCAAACCCCACCTCCAACGATGACCCCGAGGGCAACAGCCGCACCTTTGCAGGCTGGTACTACACCGACGAGCTGGGCGACGAGCAGAAGTTCGTGTTTGACGAGTTCCTGTACATTTCCGAGGGCACGACCGTGGAAGTCTACGCAAAGTGGACGGACGAGGAAGCCGAGGAAACCGAGGAAGACGAGGAAGCCGAAGAAACCAAGAAAGATGACCCCGCAGCTGCTCAGAAAGCAAAGTTCAAACAGTGGTATCAGAACCTGGTGGACTGCACCAGCGAGTATACGCTGAAATCTCTTGCCGAAGAGTATTTTGCAACAGAGGGTTTCTACACCTACCTTGGCTCTCTGCCCGATGAAGAGCAGGAAGTGCTTTGGAATAAGCTGGAACCTGTAAATCAGCCGAAAGACGATACCGCAGAGTATGAGGAAGAAACTCAGGACGACGGTATTGCACTGCTGAGCATTACGGGAACGGTAAGGCAGATTCACATTGGAAAGAAACTTGTTCTTACAAGTGATTTGTCAAGGCGGTACTACTCAGCAGAACATAGCTGGAGATCGAGTAATCCATTAGTTGCAACGGTGGAAAGCGGCACACAGTATCAGACAGATAAAGCAACCGTAACTGGTGTAGCAGTTGGAACAACGACTATTACCCACACAGTTAAGTGGTACTATTACTCCTATGGTGTTCGGCATGACGATGGAGAGAGCTCTGACAGGTATACTGTTACAGTTGTAGATAATAACACCCAAATTGACTGGTCAGATACAGATAATAATGCGGCAGTATTTGTTTTGAAGACACCTACGAGCACTCCGGAGAGCAACGCCCCGAGTCAATGGGCACCAGATAATAGTGAATGCAAGTGGATTGCTAAAGTGAATACTTATGGTGCAGAGTGGGTGAAAAACGGAAATCAACATAATATTTTGACTTATCCCTCGCAATATGTTACACAGTGGCCAGATGGCACCAAAAACTCCGTCTGGACGCTTACAGAAAATGATACGGATACAAAATATTTTAAAGAGGTCCGCAGTACCATTTTTGACGAGTACAAATCAAGTATTGAGAAAAAAATAAAAGAACAATATCCGGGATTGGCGAATGTCGATTTACAACTTAAAGAATCGGATATCACGAAAATCAAAATTACGCCGTTTAAGATTTCCAGAAACAACGGTACAAATCCGGATAAGCACATTGACTGTCTTATTGACATTACCAGTAATAAAGTCTATGCGGCAAAATTCTGGGTGATGGAGCCGGACGCTACGCAGTATACGCTAAAAGACACGGCTGCATATCTAAATGACTACGATGTTAAAAAGACAAAAGTGACGATTGACAGCACAAAAACAGTTGGTTCTACAACTTATGTGCTCAAGGGCTGGTACAAAGAAAATTCCGCTTATGCCGGTGCTGCTGATGATGCCAATGCTGCAACGACAGAACTTGTTACGACATGGGACTACAAGCCGTCGGCCGATGAACTCGCAGATGGCACGGTCAACTTCTATGCATGGTATGAGCCGGTAAATACGGACTTTACTGTGAAGAAAGAAGTGACCGGCTGGTTCGGCGACAAGACCAAACAGTTTACATTCGCAATCAGCAGTGATGTTGGTACTGTAACTGTAAAAAAGGATGGTGTAGCTGTTACCAATGTAACGAATTTCACGCTTAGTGATGGCGAAACGGTTAAAGTCAGCGGCATTCCGGCAAATACAATCATCACTATAACAGAGGAGCTTGATGATGCTGGATATAATACAACAGCATCTGGTTTCAGTCAGGCACAAACTACAACAGAACGAATATTCCGATACAAATTCGTACAGGAAGATGAAAAGTTTGTTCTGAAACCGGTAGACCAGGATGGCAATGTAACTGGGGATGAAGTCAGCAGTACCACAATCGTTGTGCAGAACGAAAAGGAGGGCGAAATCGACAACGGTGTCCTCCTCGACACCCTCCCCTACATCCTGATCCTCGTGGTCGTCGTGGGCGGCGGCGTGCTGCTCTTCCTCCGCAAGCGGAAGAACGACGACGATGAATAAGCCAACTTCCAAGCCAAATAAAATCACGAAAGGAGGTGGATGGATGGCAAAAGAAAAAGCCAAAGGAGGCCCGCAGCCTGCACAGCGCCTGCCCGGCGCGGAGGATGCCTGCATCAGCCAGGAGCAGCTGGAGATCGTGGAATGGTACCGCAAGGTGAAGTTCCGCAAGAACCTGCTCGGCGGCGTGGATGAAGTGCAGATGTGGAAGAAGCTGGAGGAGCTCTACGGCCTGTACGAAAACGCCATCCGGGCCGAGAGAGCAAGGTATAACGCCCTGCTGGAAGCCCACACCCCTCCCGGAGAGAACCATGAGGAGGGATGTTGATGGCGAAAGCCGCAAAAACACTCCCTCCGCAAGACCCGCTCACGGCAGGGCGCAGGGCCCTGCACAAGCGGCGCAACGCCGCGCAGGACCGCCGGGACGCGCTTGGTTTACTGGGCCGGGTGGTGGTGCTGGCGGCAGCCGCGTGGGTGCTGTTCACGCAGGTGTTCCTGCTGACACAGGCCTCCGGCAACAGCATGTTCCCCGCCGTCAAGGACGGCGACCTGCTCATCGGCTACCGGCTGCAGGGCACTTACGCCAAGAACGACGTGGTGCTCTATGAGCAGGACGGCAAGCTCCGGGTGGGCCGTGTCCTGGGCCGCGAGAACGACCTCATCGCACTGGACGATTCGGGAACGCTGATCGTCAACGGCTCGGCCCAGAGCGGCGAGATCCTTTACCCCACCTACGCGAAAGACACCCTCGAGTACCCCTACACCGTCCCCGCGGACAGCGTCTTCATCTTGGGAGACTACCGCACGCAATCCGAGGACAGCCGGGATTTTGGCCCGGTGGCCCTCACCGACGTCAAAGCAAAGGTGATCACCCTGCTGCGGCGGCGGAGCTTGTAAGTTATTGAAAATATTGATATAATATTTAGGAGGAATCCACATGAAACTCAACACTGCGAAAAAACTGACCGCCGGCGCTCTGGCACTGTCCATGATGTTCGCAATGGCCGTTCCTATGGCGTTTGCTGAGAGTGAGACTGAAGTAGTTCCCGCTACAGATCCCCATATTACTAAAAAATATACTGCTACGAATACTGGTACGACTTCTCCGGTAGAAACTTTTACCTTTACCGCAGTAGCAACAAACGTTAAAAAGGCAGGCGTAAAGGCAGACGGAAGCGCCATTACAAAAGATGATGCTCCGGAGCTGACAATTGAAGCTGCTGCTTATGACGAGGGTGGCGCAACGACTGCTGGTGCTGATAAGACTCTGACAATTACTCATGATGATCCGTTCCCCAATGTTGGTATTTATTACTACACTGTGACCGAAGCTGCAAGTAATAAAGCAGGTGTTAAGACGCATGAGGGCGACATGCTGCTGAAAGTTTCTGTCATTTATAACGATGCGGGAACGGCCCTGGAAGAAAAGTATGCTTTCTATACTGCCATGAATGACAAGGGCGAGGGCAAAGGTAACAAGAACTCTGCAGTTGAGAATACTTACTCCGCTGGCTCTCTGGAAGTGAAGAAAGTGGTTACTGGTAATCTGGGCGATAAGAATAAGAAGTTTAACGTGACCGTTACCTTTACGGCTCCTGCTGGCAAGACTGTAGCCGAGAATATTTCGTACGTTGAGGGTGGCGAGACGAAGACTATCGAACCCAAAGATTGGAAAGACGGTGTTGTGGCGAAGAAGATTGCTGTTGCTCACAACAATACCATTACGTTTACCAATATTCCCTATGATGTGACCTACACTGTGGTTGAGGATGACTACACTAAGGCTGCGGATGGCACTACTAAGGATTATGACGAGGCTAACTATAACTTCACTGATAGCAATAAGAAAATCGACAGTGCAACTGATACTGTGACCATCACCAACAACAAGGGTGACAGCAACATTGACACCGGCGTTATCCTCGACAATGCTCCTTACATGCTGATGCTGACCGTTGTGGCCGCTGGTGCTATGACTCTGGTCATCAAGAAGCGCCGCGAGGAAGAGTAATTGAACACTCTCTCCGCAAACACAACCTCTCAGTCTCGCATCCGCTCGACAGCTCCCCTGGCAGGGGAGCCCTTGGCAAAGAGGTGTCGTCTCCGATGAAACCAAATGGAGCGGCTGCGAAATCATCGAAAACGTCACGGAATGCCAAAGCCTCCCCTACTAGGGGAGGTGGCACGGCGAAGCCGTGACGGAGAGGTTGTACAGAGCAGCACCTGCGTTATTCCGCTCACTCGAAAGGCGTCCTTTGTCCAACCTCTCAGTCTCGCATCCGCTCGCCAGCTCCCCTGACAGGGGAGCCCTTGGCAAGGAGGGTTCGTCTCCGATAAAACCAAATGGAGCGGCTGCGAAATCATCGAAAACGTGACGGCTCGCCAGAGCCTCCCCTGACAGGGGAGGTGGCATCGAGCGAAGCGAAGATGACGGAGAGGTTCCAACCTAACTCGCAATTCTCTGAACAAGAACCAACATCGCAAGCTGACTGGAGGTGGGCTGTATCACTTGGCAACGTGTAGCGCTGCGGACAGCCGACTTCCTGATCAGCGCGGTGGTGGTGCTGTTCCTCCTCACGGCGGGCGCTTACTCCGCTTACGCGCTGTGGGATAACAACCAGGTCTATGCCGCCGTGGATAACGTGCAGGGCGAGCTGCTGCAGTTCAAGCCTGCCGCCGATGGCGAGAACGGCGCCTCCTTTGAGGAGCTGCTGGCCATCAACTCGGACGTGAAAGCCTGGCTCACCCTGGACAACACCGCCATTGATTACCCTGTGGTGCAGGGCGAGAACAATTTCAGCTACATCAACACCGATGTCTACGGCGACTTTGCACTGGCCGGCAGCATCTTCCTGGATTCCGATTGTGATGGCAGCTTCCACGATCCGTATTCGCTGCTGTACGGCCACCACATGGAAAACAGCAAGATGTTTGGAGATCTTGACCTGTACAAGGACGAGGCGTTCTTCAACGAGAACACCACCGGCACGCTGGTCCTGCCCGACCGCACCTACCACTTACAAATTTTCGCCTGTCTGCTGGTGCCCGCGTCCGAGGATGCCATCTTCGACGTGAACCAGTGGGACGCAAACCTGAACGGTCTGCTCGATTTCGCACAGGAGAACGCGCTGCACCTGCACTCTGACACGCTGGACACCGTCCGGGCGCGGGAGGGGGCACAGGTGCTGGCCATGTCCACCTGTTCCACGGAGTTTACCGATGCAAGAACCATTCTTCTGGCGTGGATGACAACGCCGGAGCAGTAAAGGAGGGGATGAAATGAAGATCCGAAAATTCGCGGCGGCGCTGCTGGCGCTGGTGCTTTGCCTGAGCCTGAGTCTGCCCGCGGCCTTTGCGGAAGCGCAGCAGCGTGTGGAGCTGAAAAACCTGACGGTCAACGTCAAGTGCACGGGCAATGCCATCCCCGACGAGCAGCTCACCATCCGCCTGACTCCTCGCAAAAATGCCCCCATGCCCGGCGATGCCGCCGCACTGGAAGCGTTCGTCAACACGGCGGACTGCACCCGTTCCAACGGTTATATGACCACCGCCACATTCCCGGAGACATTCGTCTTCACGGCCCCCGGTACCTATGAGTACGAGGTGGCCCAGTTGAAAGGCAGCTCCCTCAACGGCACTTACGACACCCGCACCATGGTGCTCCGTGTCACCGTGAGCTGGAGCGGCGACACGCTGGTGACCGTGGCCAAGGTCTATGAGGCTGGCCAGTCCTCCAACGACAAGGAAGACAGCATCCTGTTCCACAACACGTTCAACAACTCCGCCCCGGACGACCCGTACGATCCGCCGTATATCCCGGGTGACCCCTACATCCCGGACCCGAGGCCCACGCCTGTGGTGCCTACCCCGGAGACCCCGGTGAACCCGCCGGTCCTGGACGCGCGGCCGGATACCACCACCCCCACGGTGCCCACGGTGCCCGCCGCGGAAACGCCCGTCAATCCTCCGGTGGCTGACGCGCGTGCCCCCAAGCTGATCCAGACCGGACAGCTCAACTGGCCCGTGCCGGTGCTGGCAGGGCTGGGCACCCTGTTCCTGGCGGCTGGCGTGATCCTCCTCACCAAGAAGAAAGAGGATGACAATGCGTAAAGCATCCCCGGGCGTCATCTGTGTCCTGCTGGGAGTCGTCCTGCTGCTGGCGGCGCTGAGCCTCTACGGCTACAACCGCTGGGAGGACGCTCAGGCTGGCGCGGAAGCCCAGACCGTCGTACAGGACCTACAGGAAAAAGTCGTTGAACAAACGCAGAGCGCGGCCTCGGCTCCCGCCATCGACACCAGCTCCCTTGACCCGGAGCTGCCCGTGGTGGAGCTGGACGGCTACGAATATGTGGGCTATGTCTCCATCCCCGCCATTGGCATCGACCTGCCGGTGATGAGCGAGTGGAGTTACCCCAAACTCAAAATTTCCCCCTGCCGCCAGTTCGGCTCCTCCCGCACCGATGATCTCGTCATCGCGGCGCACAACTACGAGTCGCATTTCGGCAAGATCGGCACCCTCGCCCTGGGCGATGAGGTCCGTTTCACCGACATGGACGGCATCGAGAACCACTACACGGTTTCTGCCATTGAAGTCCACGACCCCACCGATGTGGAGGCCGTGGAGCACAGCGGCCACGATCTGGTGCTGTACACCTGCACCTACGGTGGCAAGACCCGCATTGTCGTCTTCTGTGACAGAAGCGATTGAAGACATTCCCGGATTCCATTCCCGCACCCCCGCACCGGAGACGCCCGGTGTGGGGGATTTGTTTTTTAACGGGCTTGCCCTCTCAGGCACATTCGCACCAGCTTATCCAGAGAGAGCCTCTGGCGGTAACAGCAGACTTTGCGGACTGCCAAAGCCTCTCCCTTTGGGAGAGGTGTCTGCGAAGCAGACGGAGAGGGCAAGCCCGGCAAAATGAAACACGAAAGCGTAGCGATACGATGTCTCTGACAAACAGGGTTTGTATCGCTGTGCGTTTTGCTTTTTGTCAACATCCTTGCCCTCTCAGGCGCATTCGCGCCAGCTCCCCCAAAGGGAGAGCCTCTGGCGAAGAGGCTTTGTGCATATCCCCAATTCACACAGGCATATACTATACGGACACAACCAAATGGGTGGGAGGGAACGGTATATGTTTGTGGTAACGCTGAAAAAGGCCGGGCTCAAAAAGGTGGGCGTCGGCGTGATATGCTGTGCGTTGGTGGTGTTCAGCGCGGTGCTGGGGCGGTACATCAGCGGGCGGAGCGTCATGGCGGCCGCCGCGGCCAGCGGCAACAAGATCGAGAGCGCCCAGGACATCCAGACCTGGTTCACCGGCTATGGGCTGGACGTGGACGCGGCCACCATCGCCGCCGATAAGGTCAAGATCCCCCGCAGGTGGGACGACAGCTTTTCGGCATTCAACGGGGTGGTGCAGCAGAGCGGCATGGACCTGACCCGCTACAAGGGCAAGACCGTGGAAAAATGGACGGCCCTGCTGCCCGCCGTGAGCAAGGGCGACACCATGAGCTATGGCGTGCTGCTGGTGTACAAGAAAAAGGCCATCGGGGCCTACCTGCTGGAGAAGCCCTCCGGCGTCGTCACCGGCCTGAAAGACGCCCAGACCGCTATGGCCATGCAGGAGGCCACGGAAGTCTCGGGGGAAGATTTCAGCGGCGATTGGGGCGAGCGCCATGACGAGGAGCTCGGCGCCTCCGGGCAGGCCATGGAGACCTCGGGCGAGGATTTCAGCGGGGACTGGGGCGAGCGCCATGACGAGGAGCTGAACGCCTCCGGCCAGAGCCAGCAGACCTCCGGCGAACCCGAGACGCCTCTGCCGGAAGCGGCCCGCTATACGGACCTCCCGCTGGATGCCGAGGGGTACCCTGTCGAGTGAGTGGGAAAGTGAACAAAAGTCTTTCCCAAAAGCAGAAAATTGTGCAATGATGGTACTTTTGATGAAAGATTATGTTCAATTATACCAAAATTTTCGCGGAAAAATCGGCAATATGAAAGGGTGCAAAAAGAACGACTAAGGTTTATAATAAGAGTAGTAACATCCCGCAATAAACCAGGGCTTTTATTGCAGACGGGGCCGCGCGGCTGGCCCGTTCCGTGGATGGATAAGTAAGGAGAAAATGATTATGAAAGAATTCCAGTATACCGTTAAGGATGCATGCGGCATCCACGCACGTCCCGCCGGCCTGCTCGTGAAGCTGGTCAAGGGCTACGCAAGCACCGCTACCCTTGAAAAGGGCGGCAAGACCTGCGACCTGCGCAAGCTGATGGCTTTGATGGGCATGGGCGTCAAGCAGGGCGATACCGTTACCGTCAAGGTGGAGGGCGACGATGAGGCCGCTGCCGCAGAGGCGATCCAGAAGTTCCTGAGCGAGAACGTCTGATCGCGTGTAATGTCGTGATGAGAAGCCCTCGCGGGAGACTGCGGGGGCTTTTTCGTTCCCAGACGCAAGAGATTTGAGTGATAAGGAGAAATGAACGATGCAGGTGGGTACCGGTAAAAGCATTCTGAACGGCATTGCCATTGGCAAGCTGAAACTCTACAAGAAAAAGAATACGACCATCTCGGCGGCCGAAGTGGCCGACACCGCCGCGGAGATCGAGCGTTTTGAGGACGCCCGGGCCAAGGCCATCGACCAGCAGACCGCCCTGTACGAGAAAGCCCTTGCCGAGGCAGGCGAGGACATCGCCGAAGTGTTCAACATCCACGCCATGATGCTGGATGATGACGACTTCGTGGACGCCATCAAGGAGATCATCAACGGCCAGCGCCGCTGCGCCGAGTATGCCGTCAAGACGGCAGGCGACAACCAGGCCGCCGTGTTTGCCGCCATGGACGACCCCTATCTGCAGGCCCGCAGCGCCGATGTCATCGACATCGCGCAGGCCATGCTGGACATTTTGCAGGGGGTGGACAACGCCAGCCTGCAGGGCACCGAGCCCAGTATCCTTGTGGCGGACGACCTGGCCCCCTCGGAGACGGTCCGGATGGACAAGAGCCTGCTGCTGGGCTTCATCACCCGGGAGGGCAGCTCCAACAGCCACACCGCCATTCTGGCCCGCAGCATGAACATCCCTGCCCTGATCCAGTGCAAGGATATCCAGGATGACTGGGACGGCAAGACGGCTGTCATGGACGGCTACAATGCCTGTGTGTATGTGGACCCCACCCCCGATCTGCTCAAGAGCCTGAAAAAGCGCCAGCAGGAGGACCAGAAAAAGCAGGCCCTGCTGCAGGAGCTGAAGGGCAAGCCCAACACCACGCTGGACGGCAAGACCATCAACGTGTTTGCCAACATCGGCGGCATGGGCGACGTGGGCGCTGTGCAGCAGAACGACGCCGGCGGCGTCGGCCTCTTCCGCACCGAGTTCGTCTACCTCAACTGCAAGGACTTCCCGACGGAGGACTACCAGTTCGAGGCATACAAGCAGGTGCTCGAGAGCCTTGCACCCCGCAAGGTGGTCGTCCGCACCTGCGACATCGGCGCAGACAAGACCGTGGACTACATGAAGCTCGACCACGAGGAAAATCCTGCGCTGGGCTACCGCGCCATCCGCATCTGCCTGACCCGGAAGGACTTCTTCAAGACCCAGCTGCGCGCCCTGCTCCGCGCTTCCGCTTACGGCAACATGAGCATCATGTTCCCCATGATCACCAGCCTGCGGGAGCTGCAGGACGCCAAGGCCGTGCTG
>ERZ1673743.581-NODE-581-length-53457-cov-8.794165_pt1 | contig 53457 bp, 45 predicted proteins | sample MGYA00580197_ERZ1673743 | MGnify/ENA primary metagenome ERZ1673743 (study PRJEB41218, sample SAMN15661795) | gut metagenome | host: Homo sapiens | place: Canada: London | collected 2015-08-20/2019-03-30 | study: EMG produced TPA metagenomics assembly of...
GAATGACATTGTATTGATTCAGGTGCTTTTCAAAATCTGGATGTGTTGCAATTTTCAGCCCTTGAAATAATTCTCTGGAATCGCAGCCTCGGCTGTAATAAGCCGTCAGCATGTTTGCTGCCACCGACTTTCCAAATCGACGTGGACGGCTAACGCAAATATACTTTTGTTCACCAAACAAGACAGAATTGGTGTATTGGATTAACTCTGTCTTATCTATATAAATTTGAGAGTGATTGACGGCATTATAAAAGTCTGTATGATTCGGATTGAAGTAAATTCCCGTTCTATGCTCCTCCTTGCTGTGCCATCGTTCCATTATCGTTATTATATCATAAAAATAATGGAAAAGCAATGAAAATTCTTTCTGCATGAAAAAAGCCGCCTCCCCGTATCTTATAGATACGCTGGGAAGCGGCTTTTTGATTTAGGATTTAGATTGTATGATTATTTTTCAGTAGGCTGTACAGGCAGGTCATCAATCAGCAGAATGATAAATTGCATAAGAGCAGTTGTATCCTGATCATTCAAAACGCCATCCTGATAGCAATCCGCATTTGCTACTTGAGCATCCGAAAACTGTATCAGCGTTGCGAGATATTTGTTCAAGAAAATTGCATCTACAATATCTACCTTACCATCCAAATTGACATCTCCATAGGATGGAATGGCTGTGGTGGTTGTGGTTGTTACCTTGGTCGTGGTGGCCTTGCTCGGCTTGGTCGTAGTTGTTACCTTGGTTGTGGTGGTCTTGCTTGGTTTTGTCGTAGTTGTTGCATTGGTTGTGGTGGTCTTGCTCGGCTTGGTTGTAGTTGTTGCTTTGGTTGTGGTGGTCTTGCTCGGCTTGGTTGTAGTTGTTGCTTTAGTTGTAGTCGTCTTGTTCGGTTTCGTTGTAGTTGTTACCTTAGTTGTGGTTGTCTTACTTGGTTTGGTTGTAGTTGTTACCTTAGTTGTGGTCGTCTTACTCGGTTTAGTCGTAGTTGTTACCTTAGTTGTGGTCGTCTTACTCGGTTTAGTTGTAGTTGTTGCATTTGTTGTGGTGGTCTTGCTCGGTTTCGTTGTAGTTGTTGCTTTGGTTGTGGTGGTTTTGTTCGGTTTTGTCGTAGTTGTTGCTTTTGTGGTTGTGGTTGTAGTCGTTGTCGTCTTTGCATTTACGACAACTGTTCCTGTTACCATATTATAATTGTTTTCATCTTCTGGCGTGAATTTCCATGTGAAAGTATTTTTTCCGGCAACCAGAGCTTTTATCTCGCTGACAAGTTCCACAACACCCTTGGTACTGTTTTCGCTGAGAATCAGCTTCAATTCACTTACCAAATCGCCTTCTGTGTGCGAATCGCCACTTACAGCAACTTCAACGGTTGGCTCAGCTTTTGCCACCAAGAACAGCAACGTCAGGTTTTCGGTACTGCCGTTTTCCGCTGTGAATGTAAAGGTCACTTCTTTGCTGTCCTCATATGCCTTTGCAGGTTTGCCGGAGAGCTTGCTACCATCCAGTTTTATGCCATCCGGCAGCGTAGAACCGGTTGCAACCTTGACCGTAACTTCACCCACTACATCGGTATTTTTCACATAATCCCGCAGGTCGATCTTGCTCATATCCTGACCGTAAACGCATTTGATTGGTGTGGTCGTTGTGGCAATCTGAACCAGAGCAGGAATCACCGTTTCCGAAAGTTCCACTGCTGTTGCGGTTTCTGGGTTGGTGTCATCCGATAAGAAATACTTTCCGCAGTGTTCACAAGTCCAGTATGCCTTGTTTCCGTTTTCGGCATAGGTTGCAGCTTTGGCTTCTGTTTTCTTTAATGTGTGTGATGTATAGGAAACCAAATTCGCTTGCTCGCCGAAATCACTTTTTTTCAAGGAAGATTTGCAGCTTAGAGAAATGGTTTTCAAGTTGGTGCAATCAGAAAACGCAGCCTCTCCAATGCTGGTAACGCTATCTGGAATCGTGATGCTGGTTAAGCTGCTGCAATTAAAAAACGCAAAATATCCAATGCTGGTAACATTATCTGGAATTGTGATGCTGGTTAAGCTTCTGCACTCAGAAAACGCAGAACTTCCAATGCTGGTGACACTGTCTGGAATCGTGATACTGGTTAAGCTTCTGCAACCAGAAAACGCCTTATTTCCAATGCTGGTAACGCTATCTGGAATTGTGATGCTGGTTAAGTTTTTGCAATCATCAAACGCATAACTTCCAATGCTGGTAACGCTATTCGGAATCACGATGCTGGTTAAGCTGCTACAATCACAAAACGCAGAACTTCCAATGCCGATGACACTGTCTGGAATCGTGATGTTCGTTAAGCTGCTACAACTATCAAACGCAAAACTTCCAATGCTGGTGACACTATCTGGAATCGTGATGCTGGTTAAGCTGTTGCAATTATGAAACGCATCATTTCCAATGCTGGTGACACCTTTTTCAATTACTACTTTTTTTACGCTGTCTTTCTTCTGGGTTGCAGGACTTAAATTGCCAACAGCGTTGTAATCTTTCATCGCTCCTGTGCCGCTGATGTTCAGCGTACCGTCGGCATCCAGTGTCCAGGTCAGGTTGCCTTCGTTCCAGTAAGTATAACCCTTTTCCAAAACGGTATCGCAGTCCGGACAATAACGGTCGCCGGTATAGCCTGGTTTTGTTCCATTCGGCTCTGATGCATTGCGAATGTATGCATTTTTGTGGTTCAGAGCAGGAATCACCGTTTCCGAAAGTTCTACTGCCTTAGCGGTTTCCGAATTAGAATCATCTGATAAGAAATACTTTCCGCAGTGTTCACAAGTCCAGTATTCCTTGTTTCCGCTTTCGAAACAGGTTGCATCTTTGGCGTCTACCTTTGTCAGCTTATGGCTTGCAGGAATCACAGTTTCTGACTGTTCCACTGCCTTAGCGGTTTCCGGATTGGCATCATCCGACAAGAAATATTTTCCGCAGTGTTCGCAAGTCCAATATTCCTTGTTCCCATCCTCGGAACAGGTCGCATCTTTCGCTGCTGTTTTCTTTAATGTGTGTGATATATAAGAAACCAAATCCGCTTGCTCGCCGAAATCACTCTTTTTCAAGGAAGATTTACAGCTCAGAGAAATGGTTTTCAAACTGCTGCAACTATCAAACGCAGAAGTTCCAATGCTGGTAACACTGTCTGGAATCGTGATGTTGGTTAAGCTACAATTCTCAAACGCATAATCTTCAATGCTGGTAACGCTATTTGGAATCGTGATGCTGGTTAAGCTTCTGCAATTGCTAAACGCAGAATTTCCAATGCTGGTGACACCGTCTTCAATCACAATTTTTTTAACCTTCAAGTTGCTGTATACAGGGCTTCGATTGCCATAAATGTCATAATCTTTCATCGCCCCTGTACCGCTGATGGTCAGCGTGCCATCCTCGCCCAGCATCCAGGTCAGGTTGTCTTCGTTCCAGTAGGATACGATTTTGCTTTCGTCTACGCCGAGGTCATTACTTGTCAGCGTGGAACCGCTTTCAAGGTATACGGTCAAGTTGTTGCAACCATAAAACGCATCATTTCCGATGCTGGTGACACTTTTCGGAATCGTGATGCTGGTTAAGCTGCTGCAATCCCTAAACGCCCACTCTCCAATGCTGGTAACGCTATCTGGAATCGTGATGTTGGTTAATCTGCTGCAATACTGAAACGCATACGCTCCAATGCTGGTGACACTGTCTGGAATCGTGATGTTGGTTAATCTTTCGCAATCAGAAAACGCATACTTTCCAATGCTGGTGACACTGTCTGGAATGGTAATGCTGGTTAAGCTAAAGCAACGCTCAAACGCCCCATTTCCAATGCTGGTAACGCTATCTGGAATCGTGATGCTGGTTAAGCTGCTGCAAGCACGAAACGCATAATTTTCGATGCTGGTAACGCTATCTGGAATCGTGATGCTGCTTAAACTGCTGCAAGCATGAAACGCAGACTTTCCAATGCTGGTAACGCTATCTGGAATCGTGATGCTGGTTAAATTCCAGCAACTCTCAAACGCATAATTTCCAATACTGGTGACACCATCTTCAATCACAATTTTTTTAACCTTCGAGTTGTTGCATACAGGGCTTGGATTGTCACTACTGTTGTAATCTTTCATCGCTCCTGTGCCGCTGATGGTCAGCGTGCCGTCCTCGTACAGCGTCCATGTCAGACCGTCCGATTCTGTTTTTGTCCACGTTACTGCACTTGTTCCATCTGCACTTGCTGAAATTTCCCATCGAATGTTTTGCAGGGTGTCGCTCGGGAAATACGTCAGCGTTGCCGCCGCCATGACGATTGCCGATGAGAGGGCAGCCAGTCGTTTCCATTGTTTCATAAGAATATACCTCCTTTTGTTTCAAATGTATCATACGTTTTTGGCAATTTTATTATAACATATTTGCGTGCCATTTGTCAATAAAAAAGGAGATGATTTTTTTATTTTTTAAAAAAAGTTGGAACGAAACGACATAAAATCAGTATCTTTTGTCGTTTCGTTCCATGTTTTTACCGGAAAGGTTCATCGTCACCGTACACATTAAGGTCATAGGTATGAAATAAAATACAGCCACAGTGCCCCCAGAATGTTGGAAAACAGATTACTTTTAGAAAAGCATCGATTTCGGGGCTGTAATGATTGATTTCCATAATTTCACCATAAAGAACCGCTTTTTCATAAAACCTGAGCCAGTCGGGATCCATGTTTTCAAACAGGACGCTGAATTTTTGACCAATCAACTTTTTCAATGGGAACATTTCCAACTTGGCGAGGGCTTCGTTTCCATAACAGAAAATCCAATCCACGGCACTGATTTCATCATTGAAAATCATTTTGATGTCTGCAAAAGCGAATGGTGCATCTTCATAGCAGCAATAATGCTGGCGATATGCTTCATAAGTTTTGGGCGTATCGTTCGCAGCAAGACGACCAATGATGGCCTGCTGTTTTTGACGAAAAGCGTGGATAATTTCTTTTTTGCGGCGTATCGTGTATTTCAACGCTTCGCCGTTGATGAGATTCACCGTTTCTGTAATGTTTTGAATCGTGATAGCAGACACCAGACACCCTCTGCGAATTTCCAGAAAATCTTCCCCCAGCTGCTCTTTCAATTCTCCACAGGTGATTCTTGTGGTGTATATTTTTCCGCCATACAGGTGTATTTCCGCATCCTGTTTTTGCATGATAACATAAAGAATTCTGCCAACATTCAGTTTCACGTGCTGCCATTTGGTCGTAATGTCCAGCGTTCTTGTGGTATATATGCGATTATACATAGTTTGGTTCCTTTCGTGCAAATTGCTTGCCTGTCAAATCACTTTCGTAATTTGTTGCCGGATATTCTTTTTCGTATCTCTATTATATCATTTTTTTGTCATGAATACAAGCTCTAACAAGCTGGAAGCTATGCAATCTGCTGTATCGTTGAGAAAGGCTATCTGCTCAATTTCAACTTCAACAAAAATAAGAAATCGGGCAGAGGCTCATTCTATTATAATATATCAATTTTTGTTTTATCACACAAAATACGAACTACTATTCTGTTTTTTCTCCATTCAATGGCAATCTCACGGCAAAAGTTGTCCCCTCTTCTGAACTAGATTCCACGCATACACTTCCCCCATGCAGAACAGCAATCTCTCTTACAAGGGCAAGCCCCAAACCAACACCGCCCATCTGTCTGCTTCTTGACTTATCTACACGAAAAAATGGCTGGAAAATACTTTCCCGATATTCTTCCGAAATGCCGCAGCCTGTGTCTGCAATATGCAGCAAAACCTGATGGTTCTCTTGCTGCATAGAAACGGTTACACTGCCACCTGCATGATTGTATTTAATTGCATTTTCAATGAGATTAAACAACAGTCTATAAATCAGCGTATCACTGCCAATCATACAAATATCTTCACAATTCTGATGGAATGTAATGTTTTTTTGTTCGGCAAGTGTGGTGAGGTCTGTCAGAATCTCATCAATGAGTGGTGCTAACTCGATTTCATCAGAACGAGAAACAGACTGCAAATTGCTCATTTCCAAAAGCGTACGAACCAGGGCAGTCAAACGGTCTACCTGATCCATTTGAAATTGCACCAGTTCTGCGGTTTCTGTATTAATATTGGAATGTTCTTCGGCAAATAACTCTAATTTTGTTTGCATCATTGCCAAGGGTGTCCGCAATTCATGTGCAGCATTTCCTGCAAACTGACGCTGTAAATCAAATGACAATGCAAGCCGGTCAAGCATCCGATTCACCGAACAGCTCAGCTGCTGAAACTCTGCTGCTGTATCTTCATCAAGACGTGTGCTGGTAAGATTGTCCTGATTGATGTTTTCTGTCTGCTGTGAAAATTGCTTCAACGGTTTGAGTGCTCTGCCGCTTACAAAATACGCAATTGCCGCACTAAGCAGTGTGACTATAGCTGTAATACACCAACCTTTTTTTCCAAAAGCTGCCTTAGCATCATAAACTTCCTGAGAAAACTGGCGGAGAAATGCAGACATCTGCTGATCATCAAATTCAATTTGCACAACATCAGAGTTTCCGGGGTCATATTTCATGACAAAGCCATTCAGCGAATCCATGCTGACAGTACCAGAACGATACAACAGAAGATTTAAACAGATACAAGTTCCGGCAATTAAAATAGCCGTCAGCAATGTAATTCGCCATTGAAAAGACAGACGTTTCATTCGCTTCATTTCGATTCTCCTTCTATCTCATAGCCCTCTCCAATTCGATTCCGAATGGGGTCATAGCCAAGCACTGCACGAAGTTTCTTTCGGAGTGCAGAGATATGAACACGAATCGAATTACTGAAACTGTCCACACTGCTATCCCATACATGTTCAATGAGTTCTTCTTGACTGACGGGTCTGCCCTGATGCAACATCAGATATTCCAGTACGCCAGTTTCCTTACGTGTCAGATTGATTGCAACGCCATCTACTGTTGCAATCCGGCTTTTGGTATCATATGTAATTTTTCCGCATTGCAGACAGACATCCCGCTGAATAAACTGTCTGCGTGTAAGACTGCGAATTCTGGCTTCCAGTTCGGCAAGATGAAATGGCTTGGAAAGATAATCATTTGCACCTGCATCCAACCCCTCCACTTTGTCATTGATTTCACTTCGTGCCGATAAAATCAGTACGGGGGTTTCCTGATTTTCTTTCCGAAAATTACGGAGGAGCGTCATTCCATCTATCTTAGGAAGATTCAAGTCTAATAGTACCAAATCATAATATTCAACTGCTAAATATTCTGAAGCTGTTTCTCCATCGCCGCAGGCATCCACTTCATAGCCTGAATGCTGCAATTTTTTTGTGATGTCCTCTCGCAAGGATTGCTCATCTTCTACTACCAAAAGTCTCATAGTAAGCTCCTTATATTTTTTCTTCATTATAACAGATGCAGATAAAATCTGTGTTAAATTTCTCTTAACGCAGATTTTATACTGCATGGTGTATACTGGTATCATCAAATCACAGGAGGGAAACAAATGGTATTAAAAAAAGCAACGGTGCAAGTGCTTCTTCTGCTCATTGGAATGGCAATGCTCGTCTTTGGCATCTGGCGTGAGGAAGCACAGACGGTTTTTTCAAAGGCAATTCGATTATGTATGGAGTGTGTTGGAATTGGCTAAGAAAAAACAGCGTAACAAAAAGAAGGTGCATCTTCTTGCACGATTTCGAGGTTGGATTCAGGCAGGAGCAACCCTTTTGACGAACATTCATCTTCCAAACTTTTTGAATGGCTCTTTGAATCAGGGAAAAGGGAAATATGCCTGTGTGCCGGGGTTAAACTGCTATTCCTGTCCAGGAGCAGCTGGCTCTTGTCCCATTGGTGCTTTTCAGGCAGTGGTAGGGTCATCTAAATTCAAATTTTCCTATTATATTACAGGCATGCTGATTTTATTCGGCGTTTTATTGGGAAGATTTATCTGCGGATTTTTGTGTCCATTTGGATGGTTTCAAGAACTTCTGCATAAGATTCCATCCCCGAAATTCTCCACTAAAAAACTGAAACCATTGCGTTATCTAAAATATGGTATTTTACTGGTAATGGTGATTCTTCTTCCAATCGTCATTGTAAATGAAATGGGAATGGGTGACCCGTTCTTCTGCAAATATCTTTGCCCACAAGGCGTTTTAGAAGGTGCACTTCCATTATCTATCACGAATGAAGGCATTCGCCGTGCATTGGGCGTACTATTTTCTTGGAAAGCATTTGTTTTGCTGGCAGTCATCGTGGGCAGTGTATTTTTTTACCGTCCATTCTGTAAATGGCTCTGTCCGCTGGGAGCGTTTTATGCACTTCTGAATCGAGTGTCCCTCTTCCAAATGAAGGTTGACAAAGACAAATGCGTATCTTGTGGTGCTTGTGAAAAGGCATGTAAAATGGATGTCGATGTCACAAAGCATCCAAATCATGCCGAATGTATTCGTTGTGGGATGTGTATGAAATCCTGTCCAACAAATGCGATTCGCTATCAATATGGCTTTGAAAAGTCGTCAAAAACAAAAAAACTTACAACAGAAAAAAAGGAGTTTCAAAAATGAAAAAGAATTGGATCGTTACATTGGCAGCTTGTATGGTATTTTCCCTTTCTCTTAGCGGATGCGGTACTGCAACGGATACCGCTTCTTCAACTGCATCCAGTGAATCCTCCAGCGAGGCAGAAACATCCGGAAAATCTGAACAGGATTTGATGGACGAAGAAAACAATATTTTAGAAAAGAACAAAGACCTTTGGGAAAAAGTCTTTGCATCCATGGATAAGAACGTTACTAGCGATACACTGAGTTCAAACTATGGGGATGTTCTGATAGCTGCCGTGGAAAATGCAAAAGACCAGTTTTCGGATGCAGAGTATGAAATGTTGAAAGCAGATGCAGAACAAATTCGCAAGATTGAAGATGAAATTGCTGCACTTCCGACAGATTCCAGTGATGAATCGACCAATGCCGCAGCAGGCAGTTCTTTTCCGCAGTTTGAGGGAAACGATTTGGATGGAAACAAAGTAGACAGCAGTATTTTTGCAGAAAACGCTGTGACAGTCGTGAATTTTTGGTTCAACGAATGTAAGCCTTGCGTGGAAGAACTCAGTGAAATGAATGCCCTGAATGACCGCATCAAAGAACAGGGTGGCGAAGTCATTGGTGTGAATGTCGGAACACTGGATAACAACGAAGAGAATATCGCAACAGCAAAACAAATTCTTGAAACAAAAGGGGCAAAGTATCGGAACATCTATTTTGATTCTGACAGCGATGCTGGAAAGTTTGCTCTGGGTGTTACGGCATTCCCGACAACTTATGTCATTGACAGAAACGGTAATATTGTCGGAGAAGCACTCCTTGGCGGTATCAACAATGACGACAATTTGAATACACTTCAGAGTACAATTGATGAAGTTCTTGCAAAGGATGCTCAAAAATAAGGCTGATTTTGATGGATTTTGAATTCATCACTCATAAAACAGAAAAGCACATAATTTCAAATTTCCTGAAATTATGTGCTTTATCAATAACATCATATTAATAATTCAGGTAGTAATTTGCATCTGCTGCACTTCCAAAGGATTGATAAATCAAAAGTTATTTTACCCCATAAAAAATTCCTTTTTTAAAGGAAAGATAAATTGGCAATCCAAAAGCAAAGTTTAAAAATCCACCAACTACAACGCCAGCCAATGCAATGAGAGCGATGTAGTCTAATACATGATGAAAACCATTTCTGCAAAAGTAAATAATTCATGCTATCAGATGTACGATCCAACCAACATCACTGAACAACCCTAATACCAGAAATGGAATATCTGGCATCATAGCAGTATAACGGACATTTTGTTTTCCCTCTTGCTGAAGCTGCTTGATATGTTTTTCAGTTACTTCTCTTTTTTTTATGTAGAATTTCTTTCATTGTACTCATAGAAAACCTCCAGCTTTCAATTTATTCTTTCATTATACTACATTCCAAATCAAAAAACAAGAATCACGCATAATCCCATAAAAATGACAGGAGAGCCACCAAAGCCCTCCTGTCATTTTTCTATAAAGCTCAAAAAGTCCGCTTACAGCATAAGTTCCCGCCGCATCAAACAAAAATCCAATACAACCAGCGACAAGTGTTCCACATTCACCGTTCCACTTCCCTTGAACGCCAGAACAATGATACAATCAAAGTCAGTCATACCTGCGGTAAATTCTTTTTCAAAGGTTTGTGTCGTTCCGTTTGCCGATGCCGAGCCGTTCAGATACGGCGTATAACTGTCATGATTGGCTTGCATGTGGTAGTTGATGCTTGCGGTAGAGGGTGCAGTATAATCAAGAGAAAGCCGGTACTTTTGTCCTTCTTGGAGCATAATTCTAAAGGTGTGCTATTTGTTCCTATGTCAAAGCTGAACAAAGAGCGACCAGTAACAGAGTGCCCGAACTCTTGCCAGAAATTCCTTGCTAACAAATGGTTTCGTCAGGTAATCGTCTGCACCACTGTCCAACCCATCAACCTTATCTTCAATCTGGGATTTTGCAGTCAACATCAATACCGCTGAACTGATTTTTTGCTGCCGAAGTTTGCAGAGAACTGTAATACCATCTAATTTTGGCAACATAATGTCTAGAATGATAAGGTCATAAATGCCGGTCAAGGCACAATCCAATCCATATTCTCCATCATTGGCGATGTCTGTGTGATATCCTTCCAGTTCCAGCATTTCGGACAGCACATTTGCCAAATCTTTTTCGTCTTCTATGATTAAAATACGCATTTGCATCTTCTCCTTTGCATTTAATATATCAGAAAAACTTGAAAATTTCTTGATGCAGGGACGAGAATCATATAGCATAAACGAGCACGAAACTTGCAATTATTTTTCCCTCTGTTTTCCACTCTGCAAAAAATAAATCCACTGCTATGAAGTACAATGCCTGACTACGGGAAATCTGCTAATTGTTGCCATGGTAACGCCACTGTCTGCAAAAATAAGCCCCTGCTGGAACAAAATCCGGCAGAGGCTTATTTTTTTATTACTTCTTATGCTGATTCAGATCATCTATTATTTCCTGTTTTGTCTGCGAAATATGATGACTTTCAAGGCAAATATCTACATCAAGACCAGCGATTATATCAGCAAGCTGGCTGCATCGTTCCGGATTTTTCACCCAAGTCGGAAATATTCCGCCTGCGGCATCGCCTAAAAATAGCACCTTTTCACGCTCTACAAATACAAGTGTCGAATCATCTGTATGCGGAGCGTTGCTTCTGAGCAGCTTAATCGGACAGTTGCCTGCATCTATGGTCAACTCATTAGAGAATACAATATCTGGAAACGTAATGATAACAGGCTTGTTTCCCTCATATTCTTTGCGGATACATGCATCAAGAGATAGAAACATTTCATCGCCTTTTTCTTCTATCTTCTTCTTGAACTGCCTCAGGTAGCTATCCGTTATGCGGTTTGCTATGCAAAATCCGTTGACAGCGTGCATACCAAAAGTATGATCCCAATGCCAGTGCGTAAGGACGGTTATTTTCGGAAGCGGTAATCCGACTTCTTCCAATGCGGAATAAAATTCCTTCGTATGTGCTTCGGAATGTCCTGCATCGACAGCAACACTAAAGTGATCTCCCTTGATATATCCAAGAATCGGACGGTCACGCTCCTTTTCAAATGGATAAAACCATACACAATTTGTAACTTTTGTCAATTCCATATTATCACCTCAATATACAGTAATTAAAGCTATTATATCAAATATCTCCGAAAAAATCAATCTGTAGACCTTTTGCGTTTATAGAAACTGCATGAAAAATCGGAAAAATCCTTGACAATTCACTGCTTTTATGATATGACATAGTCAGCACAAATCTGGCGATACCATTGTTCTGTCCAAATTGCTGGATCAATGATCCAAACGGATTTATCTGGTACAAGGGACAATATCACTTGTTTTATCAATGTTTTCCCTATGCTCCGCAATGGGGCAGAATGCACTGGGGACACGCCGTCAGCAAAGATTTGGTAAACTGGGAGGAAAAAGGCATTGCCCTATATCCAACTAAGACGGATGATCGTAGCGGCTGTTTTTCCGGAAGTGCTGTGAAACAGGACGGAACACTCTACTTATATTACACGGGTGTCAACTATTTGGAGGAGAATCCAGAAGACATTAACCAGTGTCGAAACGACCAGTTTCTCGCTGCACAGATGATGATTTCTTCCGATAACGGTATGACGTTCGATAATGTCAAAAGAAAAAAGACCGTCATTCCACCCATTGCAGAAGAAGCCATTGGCAGCAAGACCCACACCCGTGACCCAAAGGTATGGCGTGGAAAAGATGCATGGTATCTGGTTCTGGGAAGCTCCGTTGACCACAAAGGCAGACTGTTGATTTATAAAAGCAATGATTTGCAGAATTGGACGTATCTCAGCCACGTGAAAAAGGATAACTTTGGCTGGATGTGGGAGTGTCCAGACTATTTCGAGATGGATGGCAAGGGCATTACGGTGTTCTCCCCTATGGCTTTTCTGAATGATGGGAAAACATATGACTCCGCAGCGATTTGTATGTTTTCCGCATTCGATGAATCGACTGGAACGATGCAGCTTACAGAGGACTATCAGTTTTTGGACTATGGGCTGGATCTCTATGCCCCACAGAGTACGACTGATGAAGACGGAAATCGCATCGTGATTGCATGGGCAAGAATGCCGCAAGCAGTAGACGGCAAATGGAATGGTATGATGTGTATTCCAAGGGTGGTTTCTGTGAAGAATCAACAGATTTATTTTCAGCCCCATCCGCATATCCGAAATGCATTTATGAAAGAGATTTCCTCTCCGGAACAAGCTGGCAAGTCTGGCTATCTGGTAAAAACGACACTGGAAAATGGTGAATACATCAACATTGGCGGATATCATTGATGGAAAGGCATATACCTTGTATACAATAGTATAGAAAAATTTATAAGACAGATGGAATCACGTTACAGAAATGGCTGATTGGTGCGGGCACGATTACCGATGGACAAGCTGGAAATTTTGATGGAAATCAAAGATTGAATGGCATCGACCTCATTTTTATGCAGCGAAAATTACTGGAAATAATCAGAAAAAGCCGCAAAAGAGTTCCCCTGAATTTGATTTTGCAGGCTTTCTGCGGAGCAATAGGTTTCCAAGCAGCCTTTTCCGCCACAGTAACAGGGCTTTCCGTCTGGAACAATACACATATGCTCAATCGTTCCACTATGCATGGATTTTCCCTGATGCACCTCTCCATGAATGACCAATGCACTGCCTAAATTTTTATTGAGCAGTAAAACAACAGCATCGGAAAATTGCGGTTGATTCCAGATTTCTGCAACAGCAGCCGCTTTGGAGTCATGTTCGGTAACACAAGGATATGGAATATAGCGAGTCAAATCCGCAATATTCAATCCGGTATGCTGTAGTAGTTTTCCATATTGAATTTTGCTGCGATCTGGGGAGAGAATCCCTTGAATCGCAATTCCAACACCGGAAATTTTATCCGGATTCGATTCTACATGATTGGCAAACCGCATCACCTGCCATGTGATGTAGATTTACAGTCTGGCAATTTTGTAGTAGATGCAAAGTCAATTCTTGGCGTTTTGGAATTGCCAAAAAAAGATACTGGTGTTTTACAGGTGTATTCGGATGACCCGCATGTCTGTACCCCATTTTTAGAAGAATTGGAACATTTGGGCATCTTGTGTCCGGAAGGACCAATGATTCAAAAGACCACATTTCTGGCATGTGCATTGGGAGAAATGCTGATTGACTTCACGATGCAGGGCAGAAATGAACAAGGGCAACGTATCTTTGCACAGAATGCTGGCGGTGCTCCGGCAAATGTTATGGCTGCCATGGCAAAGTTGGGAGCAAGAACTGCTTTTATCGGCAAGGCTGGAAATGACATGCATGGTCGATTCCTCAAGGAAACATTGGAGCAATGCGGCATTAGCAGCACTGGTTTCACATTAAGTGATGATTACTTCACAACATTGGCATTTGTCGATGTTAAGCCGGACGGAGAACGGGAGTTCTCCTTTGCCCGAAATCACGGTGCAGATAAGATGCTGGAAAGAGCGATGTTCCGTTGGAACTGATTCGCAGCAGTGGGATTCTGCACATTGGCTCGATTTCGCTAACCGATGAACCGGCTCGCAGCACCTATCATAGATACTCAAAAAGATGAAAGTTTGAGGCTACACTCTTTCTGCTTCTGTTTTCAAAACTTACTAATTTACGAAAAATATTTTATCCTCTGTATGCTTAAAACTTCTATATTCCAGCAGGCATAAGTGACAGTATTCCTTAGTATTCCCGATACTTGCCCCACATCCTTTCAAACACTGGATTCCCTGCATCCAGTTTACCGATTTTTCGTTGAATACTCTGCGGTTTTCGCTATCACGTTCACAGGGCAGCAGACCCATACGACCACGGGAGCAGCTTGTGAACAAGCTGTTGCAAAGGCGATCCACACAGGGTATCGACTCATCGACACTGCTGAAGCATATGACAACGAGGAGCAGGTCGGCAGAGGAAATGAAACAGCTTGCAACACTGGACAAAAAATCCAACGATTGGAAATCCAGAAACACCGGAATTGGTGGAATTTTCATTGACATGGTAACAAAATACCAAAATTATGTGAAAAATAAAGTCCTCTCAAAAGCAGCTTTATACTGCCAATCAAATCCCTTTTATGTGTTACATTACACAATTTTTCATAAAAAATCAGCCGTTTCCTGAGATGATCAGCTTCAGGAAACGGCTTTTTTTCCACAATTAGTAGGTTGGGAAAAATAAAAAAATTTTCATCCGGTACATCCGGATTGAATAAATTTATTATATCATGTTTTTTCACGGTTTGTCAATAAAGTTGCTTGTCGAATTTTGTCGATGTCACAAATGAAATTTTAAAAATCCGAGAATGTTCCAATTTCATTTGAATCAATTGCTTTTTCATCTGGCTTATGCTATAATAAAAGGCATCATAAAACCACAAAATTTGACGAAAAACAAGAGGTATTTGCCAATGAAAAAACATTTTTGGATTACAATTGCATTGTGTCTGAGTCTGGTCTTGAATCTATCCATTCCATCGTGCATACACGCTCAGGCAGAATCTTCTCACATTGAAAAAATTGATGGAACATTTATCCAGCCATGGTTGTATATGACTTATGACGAAGAACAATGGGACAATGAAATGCAAGCATTAAAAGAGGTTGGTATCGACTATCTGATTATGGGTGATGTTGCAAATCATAATTCTGATGGAACGTGGACAGTATACTACCCCTCCAAATTGGATTATTTGAGCGACTATGTTGCATATGATGCATTAGAACCTTTGCTATATTACTGCAAAAAATATGATATTAAACTCTATCTTGGCATGGGGCTTGACTGTGCTTGGAACAGTGACATTGTTTCCGAAGCAGGTAGAAAAGCCAATCAAGCTTATATGAAACAATGCAATGAAATCACTACAGAACTCTACAACCAGTATAAATCCCGCTATCCGGATACCTATTATGGATTTTACTTTGTGACAGAACTTTATAATACACTTTACATGGACACCGATACTGGTATGGATGCTTATGCAGACAGTTTAGATGAAATGTTTACAATGGTAATCGAAAATTGCAACGACTTGGACGAATCCATGCCGTTACTTTTCAGCCCTTATGTCAATATTTTTGGCTATGGTTACGCAAGCGTCAACATTGACCGATTTACAGAATACTGGTCGGATGTCTTAAGCCGCATTCCGTTCCGAGATGGTGATATGATTTGTCCGCAGGATAGCTGTGGCGGCGGCGGTATGGATGTTGCACATCTCGCCGAATGGACAAAAGCCTATCGAAATGCAGTTGACCGTTCCAACAAAAATCGTGGAACAACGCTTCTTCTTGGAACAAATGCAGAAATGTTCGTGCAGCCAGATGCAGAAAGAATGACTGCTCCGCATGGTGTATCCTATTCCGGTATCAAAAATGTACAAGATTTTACAACCAGACTTGAAACGGCAAAGCCGTTTGTAGATGCTCTATTTTGCTTTGCATATCCCCATCATTACTCCCCTTACAACACCGACCCACAGTTTCATGAATGCCTAAAAACCTACCTGAAAACTGGTAAAATCGAATCTGAACCGCCGACATCACCAACCAATATTGAAGTTCAACTCATAGAAAGTGATGGAAAACAACGCCCGAAATTTACATTTACAGGCATGAAAGACAATACTTCTGTTGTTCATACCAACATCTATAAGAACGGGAAACTTTATGATTACATTGTCCCTGCTGCAAAAGTTGGCGGCAATGCAACACAAAACGTCTGGACGGATTACAACTTTACAGATGGCAATGCCATCTATGAAATAGAATGTGTGGATGTCTGCGGAAATGTTTCTGATAAATGTTCCTTTTCACTAGATTGGAATACACTCAAAGAAACGGGCAGTCTTTCCATTATGCCATCTGATGCAATCGACTGGAATTGGACATCGTTGGATTTTCTCAGCTATTCCGTTACAGATTCCGGCATAAGAATCAATGGCTGTGATAAAAACGCAGTTCATATCGTCATTCCAGATGAAATAGAAGGAAAACCGGTCACCGTCATTGACTGGTATGCCTTTGAACGATGTGAAAAACTGGAATCTGTTGTGATTCCAGAAACTGTCACACACATCAGCAGATTTGCATTTGCACATAGTATTTCATTGGAATCGGTCAATCTGCCGAAATCACTCTATTCCATTGAACAGTATGCCTTTTACGACTGCCCCAATTTAAAAGGGATGAACTTGCCGGAAAACCTCAATATCATCGAAGACAGAGCGTTTAGCGGATGCCGGTCTATTTTAGAAATCGTTATCCCAAAAAGTTGTCAAAGTATCGGCGATTATGCATTTTTGGACTGTCATTCCTTAAATACGCTCACCTTAAACGGAGAACATACAACACTCGGAACAAAATCCATTGGATATGAATACGATAATGGATATGCTGTAAAAGATGGTTTTCTTTTGATTTCACAAAACGAAAATGCCATTCGTTATGCAGAAGAAAATCATATATCAATCTTATCTGAAATCATTCCTGGCGATGGCAATGCAGATGGCGTTTGCAATCTGGCGGATGTAGTGCTGCTGCAAAAATGGCTATTAAATACGCCAGAAACAAAACTGACAAACTGGAAAGCAGTGGATCGCAATCCGGATAATCAGCTGAATGTAGTAGACGTATGCCTGTTAAAAAAGAACCTGCTTACAGTCAAATAAAAAATACGGACTTCGTTATCCCAGCGAAGTCCGTTTCTTTATCCGATCAATTTTTACAATAATGCCTCTGTCAGCTTGATATGTGTCTGCTCAAGACCCTCTCGCTGATAAAACCGATGTGCCTGCTTTCGTTTCTGATTGCTGGTCACTTCAAATTGTATGCAGTGATGCTGTATCGCCTGCTCTCTGGCAGCTTTTAATAAGGCTGCTCCAATGCCCTTGGAACGCACTTCACGGCTCACAATCAACTCCATGATTTCTGCAACTGTTCCACAGTGATGCAATTGAAATTCCATCCGCAGATGCAGCAAACCAACAATCTGCCCTTCTTCTTCTGCAACCAGCAGCAAATGTGATGCACTCGAAAGCATGGTATAAAATCCCCACGCAAACATTTCCTGCGGAAACGATGTTTCTTCTAGTGCACAAATCAACGAATAAATTTCCGGCTGGTCTGCCGAAACAGCCAAACGAATCATTCGCAAATCCCTCCTAAAAGAGCACAAACACCGCTCGGTTCTGCAATATAATCGCCAACATCCACAGAAACGCCCTCATATCTACCGTGAAAATCGCTACCGCCTGTCAGAAACAGGTGATATTGCTCCGCATACTGGCGAATGATTGCACGGTCTTTTTCTTTGTTTGCATGATGCTGCAACTCCAGCCCATCTAATCCTGCTTCAACCAGTTCCGGAATGATGCAAAAATTCTGCTGCTGTCCGCTATGTGCCAGCACTGCCAGCCCTCCAGCATCTTTTATCGCACGCAATGCCTCCAGCGGAGAAGGGTAATGAATATCAAAGTCACAGATTCCGCCATGTTTGAATGTCGTCTGATAAAATGTGCCAAACATATCCGGTGCTTTCCCACGCTGTACCAAATCATCCATGATGTGTTGCTTATAGATGTACTTGCCATCGGCACGATGCAACTTGTCAACATCAATCTCATAGCCATGCTGATTCAAAATTGCAATCTGTTTCATCGAATTGGCATGCCGTGCCTCTAATGTCGGATGTACGATCTGTTCTGTTCCCTCTGGTCGTTGAATTCGGTAACCCAGCATATGCACCCGAAAATCATTCTTGTAATCATAGGCAGAAATCTCAATGCCTGCGAAAACTTGTAACCCTTCCGTTTCTGGAATCTGATTCCGCTGCGATAAGGTATCGTGGTCAGTTAGAACAATGGCATCCAATCCGTTCTGTTTTGCCCGTTCAATCAGCTGCGGAATGGTGAAACTGCCATCCGAAACCGTAGAATGCATATGACAATCCATCCGCATCATTGAAATGTCCCCTCCGAAATATTAAAGACTCGGTCACACAAGCCATCCATAAACTCTAAGTCGTGGAAAATTCCAATCATACTTGTTCCCTCTTGCTTAAGCTTTTGCAGCATATCTTTTACCAAGACCTTTGACTTGTTATCCAGCGAGGCGGTCGGTTCGTCTAACAACATCAGCCGTGGACGCTTTACCATAGTATGTGCCAAATTTAACCGCAGCCGTTCCCCACCAGAAAACGTATTCGGGTAAATATCCCACAAATTTTCCGGCAGCTGGAAATAGGTCAGCATTTCTTCTGCTTTTTCCATTGCCTGTTCGCCATCCCAGCCCGTTTCCAGCAGGGCTTGCATGACATGTTCCTTTGCGGTTGTCCGTGGCATTACGCTGAGAAACTGCGAAACATAACCGATTTCATGACTGCGTAAATACAGAACTTCCCGTTCTGCTGCGTGTGCCAGACTGATTTTCCCATAAGCAAGGCTATTATAGAGAATATCGCCCTCTGTTGGCAGATAAGTACGGTGAATACATTTCAAAATCGTAGATTTTCCAGCACCAGAACGCCCTACAATTCCGATAAACTGCCCTTCTTCCAGACTGAAATTGATATTTTCACAGGAGTGAATCTCCCGATTCGCATGGTGCAGGTAAAAATTTTTACCCAGTCCTTTGATTTCCAAGATACTCATATGGAATGCCCCCTGTATTCTACTCTGGATGTTGTCTGACCATCCACCAGAACATGTGTCACTACCGGATAACCGTCCAGAATGTCTGCAATCACCAAATCTGCCTTCTTGCCCGGTTCAATCGAACCATAATCATGATCAATCCCCATTGCCTTTGCTGGATTCAGGGAAACCTTATTGACCATTTCCGGTAAAGTCTGTCCGTATTTGTCCCGCATCACAAACAAGCTGTGCAGCAACGCCTGCGGGAAATAATCGGAACAGAGAATATCCACGCTGCCATTCTGAATGGCTTGTGCAGCAGACATATTGCCGGAGTGCGAACCGCCCAGCAGAATATTTGGTGCACCGGCAATCGTATAAAATCCCATATTGTGAGCAACCTGTGCCACTTCTTGCGTGATGGGAAATTCACTGATATCAACACCCAACTTCTGATTCAATTGCAGCTTTTCCACGGTATCATCATCGTGAGAAGCAACCGTAATATGATTCTGATGTGCCAAGTCTGCCAGTTCCTGTAGCTGTTCCAGTGACAGCATGACTTTGTGCTGGTGGTGTTCGAGCACCTCTTCAAAGGTCTTTCCTTCGTTTTCCATACCGTGATACTTGTCTATGGTTTCCCGATAAACCTCTAAATCCCGATACTGTCCCTGTCCCGGCGTATGATCCATGAAAGAAATCTCCTGAATCAACTTTCGGTCAATCATATCTTTTGCAATGTCAAAAGCATCTACATTATCAATCTCCAAACGCAGATGAAAGCGATGGTGAATCAAATGGCTGCGATTCTGAATATCTGCAATCAGTTCTGCCATTTTCAGAACGCTTTCCTTTGTTCGCAGCGGACTTTTTCCCAACAGCTCATCACTATAAAGCGAAAAAGAATGATAAATCGTGGTAATGCCCAATTGCAGCAGTTCCTTTTCACATTCTTTCAATGCCAGTTCAAAGGGAAATTTTGCAGTCGGACGAGGAAATACAAACTGCTCAATTTTATCCGAATGCACATCAATCATTCCCGGCAAAATATATCTGCCGTGTGCATCAATGACCTTTTCCGGAGCGCCGTCAAACGCTCCAATTGCAGCGATTCGGTTTTGATCCAACCAAAGTGTTTTTCCCTCTATGATTCCATTCGGTGTCACAATTTTTCCGTTTTCTATTGCAATCATGGCATACAGTTCCTCCTCATTATAACAAAGAATGTACCAGCTGCTGTGTATAGGCGTGCTGGGGGTCTTCTAAAATCTGATCCGTCAATCCACTTTCAATAATCTTTCCATCCAACATCACGACCGTTCGGTCTGCCAGCATCCGAATGACTGCCAAGTCATGCGAAACCAATAGAATGGAAATGCCATATTTCGCCTTAATTCGCCGAATCAAATCCAATACTTTCGCTTGTACCGACAAGTCCAGACCTGTGGTGACTTCATCCAGCAGGAGAATCGACGGATTATTTGCCAATGCCTTTGAAATCTGTACACGCTGCTGCATACCGCCAGAGAAATTCTTCGGTGCTTCGCCCATTCGGGAGGTCAGAATTTCTACTGCCTGCAAAAGTTCTTTTGCCCGTTCCGTCATCTGTCCCGCTTGTCGATTTCCGGCAGCAATCAGCTTTTCCGCAATGTTCGACGCTGCGGAATACTGCATCCGCAAACCACGGACAGGATTTTGATAGACCATCCCCATCAGGCAGTTTTTAATATGCCGCTGTTCTGCTGCACTGGCAAGCCAAATGCTTTCTTCTCCATTTTTATAGTCCTGCAAATAAGCATTGCCGGAAGTCGGGACAACATCAAAATACAGGCTCTGCATCAAAGTGGACTTTCCAGAACCACTTTCGCCGACAATCCCCAATACTTCACCGGGGTAAACTTCTACAGAAACATCATTTGCAGCCCAAACCGTTCCACAAACGGTGCAACGGTTTTTCTCTAGATGGGTCTGACAATACGGGCAGCCATCACCATATCGTACCGTTAAATGCTGTACTTGCAGCACAGGTTTTTCTTCAAGATTCACGGGAACGTACCTCCTTGCAATATGCCGTATCAGAACACTGATAGAATTTTTCTCCGGTTTCTGCATCAAACATTTCATCCAAATACGTGTTGGTGCTGCCGCAAAGTCGGCATTTCTTTCCACGGAAGTTTTCCCGTTCAAACGGTACATCATCAAACGCCAGAGAAACCACATTGGTATGCGGCGGAATCGCATAGATTTTCTTTTCCCGTCCTGCTCCGAATAAATACAGACATTCTGACTGGTGCAGCTTCGGATTATCAAACTTTGGAATTGGGCTTGGATTCATAATATAGCGATCTTCTATCGTACAAGGATATTCCGTTGCAATCGTTACTTTTCCATACTTGACAATGCTTTCATACAGTTGCAGCCAAATCGGTGCATAGTCCTTTTCTGCATGCATTTTTTTCGTAACTTCTTCTTTTGGCTCTACAATTCGCAATGGCTCTGGAATCGGAACTTGCAACACCAGAATCTGATCGTTTCGCAGTGGAACTTCCGGAACACGGTGACGGGATTGAATCAGCGTTGCTGCATGGGTGTCCGTTGTCGTTGGAACATTTGTACAAAGTCCTACAAACTTCTTGATATTGACTGCATTCACGCTATCATCGCTGCCCTGGTCAATGACTTTCAACGTATCGGATGGCCCAATCAGAGAAAGTGTCAGCTGAATACCGCCTGTTCCCCAGCCTCGTCCGATTGGCAATTCTCTTGAACCAAACGGCACTTGATAGCCCGGAATTGCAACGGCTTTCAAGATGCAACGCCGAATTTCTCGCTTAGAACCTTCGTCCAGAAATGCATAATTATAATGTTCAGTCCGCTCCATGTTCCTGTTTCCTCCGTGTTTTTCTCACTGCATCCAATTTTGACTGGAAGGTGACATAATGCGGCAGCTTCAAATGAGAAATAAAGCCGTTCATCTCCAGACAATCCCCATGCATCAGTACAAATTCCTGGTCCTGTGCGGCATAGTCACCACCCTGTTCCATTTCCCGGTCAATCACTGCCATTGCAATCGCTTTATTTTCATTTCTGCCGAAAACTGCACCATATCCGCTGGCAAGCTTTAACTGGTCTTTTTCACTGGCAGCATGGAAGGTTTCGACTTCTGTCAGCAGGATTTCTCCCAAATAGATGGATTCCGATTCCATCCCCGGATAGGCAACTTCCAAGGCAACATATCCACTACGGAGTTCGCCGACAGTTGGGTGCACCTGCCCAAATCCACGCAAAACAGAATATGCCAAACCGGAAAGAAATCCGGTATCCGCACGTGTCATCGTCTGAAGCCGTGCACTGCGAGGAGCTGGAAATTCCAAGAGATTTTCTGTCACATCATAGGGTTCGGTGTTGTCCTCTGGGAAGCGGTCAATCAGTCCTTCGTCTTTCAGCATATCGGAAACCCGACTGTATGGCTTTTGCGGAACGGGAATCTGTTCGCCCAGAATTTTCTGGAACAACTGATGCAGTTCTGCTGCACTTTCGTTTTCTCGTTCAAAGTGAATCAAACGATGGGTATAGTCATACGTTGCACCCAACAGCTGTCCGCCCGGAATATCCTTGAATGCAGCCGAAATGCGGCGAATCACTCGCATCTCATCCGTATGCACAACATTGGTATAGTGGCTGCGTTTTAAGGTAGAACGATACGCACGGAGCAAAAACACTGCCTCTTCTGTAGAACCTTCACACTGCTTGAGTGCCAGTGCTGCATAACTCTTTGCATAAAAGCCAGCTTCACTCATGACTTTATCCACCAGAAGTCCGAACTTTTCCACAATCGCTTCCAATTCCAAATCTTTTTCTGTTCCGCTGCGGTAGTAGTCCAACAGCTGAATGCTGGCGGCAATCGCTTCTTCTCCGCCGGAAACGGCTACATATGCCATTATGCATCCCTCCTTCTTACCAATCTTGGAATACAGGTAACTGCCCCGTCATTTGTCACAAAAATCAGGTCAACACCCATCGGGTATTCATATTCCTGCTGGTCACGCAATTCCAGTGCCTGACGGACAAGACTGGAACAAGAAAATGTTGTTTCTCCGTCAATTCCCGGACCATAAAGAGCCATCGTTTCTGTTGTTTCTCCGTTGTCCCGAATGAGCAGGGTTGCACTTTTGTGCGGGTCAACCAGTGTTCCACACTTTGCCTGTGCCAGCACTTCCGGCAGTTTTTTCGCATCGGTCACGAACAAATAATCTGCCTCTGAAACTGCTTTTTCCTGTGAAAGCGTAACCAGCTGGAAATCATTCCGGAAATCTGCATCCCCGCAGGCGGAAAACGTTGCTTCATTGTCCAACAAGGTCATTCCCAGTGCCAAAAATGCACGATGATTCCCGAACAATTTTTCCATCTGTTCTGCAACGGAAACCGTTCTGGTTGGGTTGGACATCGCTTCGAGCACCTTTCGGAACACTGCCTGTGTGTCAAATACTTCGTCAAACTGATGGAGTGTTTTCATTGTGCTGCCTCCGCATCCATAGAGTGGAAATCCACCTTTGTTTTCTGGAACATGGCATTTTCCTGTTCCAACTTTCGCCGTTGTGCCTGTTCCCATTGCAATAACAAATCCTGATGGGCAAAGATCCCTTTGTTCATGGCTGCGTCAATGATTGCCATATACAGCGTCTTTTCAAAATCATCGCCCATCGTGACGGCTGTTCCAACGGTATCTGCCAAAGTTACTACAGCCTCTGTCACCATGGTTTCTCCGATGTAAAACAGGCTATTTTTGACAGGTTCTCGCATCTGAATCATGGTCAGGGATTTTTCCGGCTTCTTTACAATTGTGACAGGGTATTGTTGTTGCAGTTCTTCACCCAGACGCACTACATCACTGCGTTCTGCTCTGGAAAGAATCTGAAACAATCGCTTCTTTTCCATGTTATATCCTCCATTATTTTACACTTGCCTTGATTTTTGTGGAACAAAATTCGAGAATCACCACGGCAATGACCACGACATAAGTCAAAAATCCCATTTCATGCAGGTTGAAATAGAAACTTCCTGCCATAAACAGTTGGAATCCAATTCCGCCTGCTCCGGCTGCTGCACCCATTGCGACTGCATTGGTAAAGTTGATTTCAAACCGCATAAACGTCCACGCCACCATTCGGCTGATGGATGATGGTAAAATTGCCTGAAATACAATCTGCCAGAATCCAGCACCGCTGGCACGCAGGGCTTCCAATGTTCCTGCATCTACTTCTTCTATCGACTCTGCATAGACTTTTGTCAGGTAGGCAAAGCTATGAAACGTCAAGCCAATGACCGCAGCCACACTGCCCAATCCAGCAGATACGGCAAAAATCAACACCCATAATACCGTTGGAACTGCACGAACCAGTGCCACTAAGCTTTTAATGGTATTTGCAAGAGCAGATGGTGCTAAATTCTTTGCACAGAGCAATGCACAGAAAAATGCTAAAATTGCACCAAAAATCGTAGATAATACGCCGAGGCAGAACGTCACTAGCAACTGATACAACACATTCTGCATGGTATCCGTGGAAAGTTGCGGTTCTAGAAATACGGTTTTCATGTTGTGCAGGGTTGCTGTGATCGCTTCGCCCAGCTGGATTTCCTTATAGTCAAACGACCAGAATGCATACACCGTCAACAGCAGCAACGCACCTACCAAAATCTTTAATACGACACTGCTTTTGTTGATTGCACCAACTTTAATCGTTCCGTTTTTGTTTCGCCTGACATGTGTCTGCACGGCACGCTGTGGCAGCACTGCGGAATTTTCCATTATAAAATCACCTTTCTTATCTGATTGGAAATCAATTCAATGATGATGACGGTGGCAATAATCAGGAGTACCACCAAGCTGGCAGAACTGAAATCCAATCGCTTATAATACATATCAAATAAATATCCAATTCCGGTTGCCGTCAAAATTCCAATCAGCGTGGAGCTTCGGATGTTGGTTTCAATCATATACAGCACCCAAGTAACAATTCCCGGAATGACAGATGGAATAATGCCCTGAAAGACGGTTTGTGCAAAGTTTGCACCAGATGCCCGCAATGCTTCAATACAATCCGAACTGGCTTCTTCAATCGTTTCAATAAATGCACGGGTCAACATGCCAAATGTTGTGAAGAACAGGGCAAAGAATCCGGTCAGGATGTTCTGTCCAAAGGAGAACATCAGCAGCATTGCCCACACAACATCCGGAACATTTCGGAAAAATGCAGCAATCATTCGCACCAGTTGATTGACAGGACGTGGAAAATCCGTTGCTTTTGAGCCAAACAGGCTGACAAAAAAAGCAAAAATGGCTGCAAGAACGGTAACTGCGACAGAAAGTAGAACCGTTTCGATTAACTTATCTAAAATCTTCGGAAATCGGCGAATTGCCAGTTCATCGGGAATCAGATTTTCTCCAATCCAGACAAATGCTTTCGGAAATGACAGAAGTCCTTCCGTAAAATGAAATTTCGTAATGGTAGACGAAAAAAAGTAGATACCCAATACCACCAAAATCAGCAGCGTGTAAGTCATTTTCCGTCTGCGAAATACAGCTTGAATCTGTGCGTTCATATGACTTCTCCTTGCACATCCAGCATTAAATCTTTGTCGTTGGATTGGTAAATAGCATGGATTTTTTCCTGCGTCAACTCTGCTGGTGTTCCGTTAAAGACTACTTTTCCAGCAGCAATGCCCAAAATCCGGTTGGAATATTTCATGGCTACATCGACTTGATGGAGATTGACAATGCAAGTGATTTTTCTGGTCTGGTTAATCTGTGCCAAATGATCCATAATGGTTTTTGAGGCCTTCGGGTCAAGAGAGGCAATCGGTTCATCACAGAGAATCAGCTTTGGTTCTTGCATAATCGCACGGGCAATACCCACTCGCTGCTTTTGTCCGCCGGAAAGAGCATCGCAGCGTTTATATGCCTGCTCTGCCAATCCCAATTCACTTAAAATAGAAAATGCCTTTTCTTTTTCTGCTTCGGTATAATGCCCAATCATTCCGGTGAAAGTGGACTTCTGCCCCAGTCTGCCATGCAGAACATTTTCCATGACACTCAGGCGATCTACAAGATTGTAATGCTGAAAAATCATTCCGGTTTTGGTGCGAATCTTCCGCAGCTGCCCTTTCCCAACCTGCATGACATCTGCACCGTCATAGATAATTTTTCCCTCTGTCGCATCAATCAGCCGATTAATACAGCGAAGAATTGTTGATTTTCCGGCACCGGATGGGCCAATAATGGAAAGAAACTCCCCTTCTTCTACCGAAAAGCTCAGGTCATCCAATGCCTTTGTGGAATTGTGATAAACCTTGCTGACGTGCTGAAATTCTAAAATTGGCATGAAATGTTACTCCTTTTTCCCAAAGGCTCAGGATTCCATGTTGCGAATCGGGTCATACCATGCATCATCTACCGTTACAAAGCACATTTTATCCGACTTTTTCTCATAAAGACCCTGTTCACCACTGCCATTCGTATAGAAAATCAGTGGATTGCTGCTAACAACATCTGATGTAAACAAATCCTGAATTGCCTTCACATCGTCCGCACTCAAGGTGTCCCCGTTATAAGCAAATGGTCCATTCAAAACCGGTGTGGACTGAATGACTGTGTACTTCTCACCCTGAACGGTATCAAACGGTGCACTTGCATCTGCATTGATGGTGTAAACGCTGCCGGTTTCGGCTGGTGTTCCATCTGTGCAGGTTGCATAGGGTGCTAATTCCAAATCGCAGAATGCAGATACATCCGACTTTCCAGAGAGCAGGTTGAAAGCAGAACCCTGATGCGAACCGCCAAACAATACTTCTGAGAAGAATGCATCGCTGCCGCCTTCCAGCAGGTCATCCACAATCAGATTATCCGAAGTAAAATGCTGGATGATGGTGTTGGTCGGCACTTTAAAGCCAGAAGTCGAACTGTTGGATACAAACGACATCTTTTTGCCCTTGATGTTGTCGATGGAATAAGAATCCCCACTCTTATAGTTTTCAGCATCTGCTTCTCTGACTGCGAAAAAGCTATAATACAACGCATCATCCAATGTTCCGGATTCTCCGGAGAGTACAAACAGCGGATTTACTGCATCGTTGGCTTTCTTTGCCTGACAGTATCCCTCACCACCCATACTACATCCAATCTGTGCCGTTCCGTTGGAAAGAGATTCAATGGCAATCGCATAGTCCGTGGTTAACTTCTGTTCCACTTTCTTTCCGGTTGCCTGTTCAATCAGCTTGCCGACCTCATCTCTGGCAGCCTGATAATCCTCTGCGGATTCATTCGGATACCAAACCAATGTAATTGTATCGGAACTGCTGTCTGCACTTTTTGCAGCTGATTCACTGGAAGAAGCACTGCTTTCTGCGGTAGAAGAAGAATCTGTTCCAGTGGAAGAACCACATCCTGTAACAGCACTGCACAACATTGCAAGTGCCAGCATTGCTGCTCCTAATTTTCTTGTTCTCATTTGAAAAACTCCTTTTTCACATTGTTTTAGAAATTCTCTTCGCAATTTCCGTTATTTATTATATCGTCCCTCCGTAAAGAACACTATCGCCACTCTGTGAAACTCTACAAAATAAATTTGGCGAATTGTTCGGTTCTCGTAAACAAAACTGGATATCTGAGAACAAGGTTGTTGCTTTGTTAATAACAGGTAAGCAGAAAACAGGCACGCTTTTATCCCGTTCTTTTTAGAATGGGATTCATTGGACAAAAGCGTGCCTGTTCTTTTTCTTTGCTTTATTATTCAGTTTCTCGATTGCAATATTTTCCAGATTCAAATTATCATAAGTAATCTTGTGCCTTTTTCAGCAAGAATATTTATGCCATAGAATAGAAAAGTGCTCTCTGCATAACAGAGAGCACCTTATAGAAATAGAAGTGGTATTTCTTGCTATTTAATGGAACTGTTTTTTTCTGCGAACAATTGCAGTAATGATAAGGGTTGGAATCAAAAGTACAATGATTCCACCACCAATGAATAAGTACCACCATCTTGCAAACAATCCACCAACATAGATTTTTTTCAAGATTGGAAGATTGTTAATATTTCCAGCATTGTCTACCAACGTAGAACGAACATCCGTATACCCTTTTTCAATCATAAAACTGATGGTATGTGCATCTGCATCATAATCAAATCCGCCATCTTCATATTTCAATACATAGTCATTCGTCTGGATTTCACACTGATTTAAATCAATATCCGGAGAAACCCCTTCAATCGTAACCATTCGATGTTCTATTCCATAAAATCCACCGAAAAATTCTTCATTGACTTTTTGAACCGCAGATTCATATTCACCAACAGGCTTTACATTGTCAATATAGATATGTCCCAACGTAATTACCTGCTCACTGTTCTTAGAAGTTGCAACTGCATTCAAGGTCAAATCCGTATCAATTGTATCTGCATTGTAATTCTGGGAAATATAGCTGCTCTTTAATGTGACATCATACATATCAATCTGATTGATTTTCTTGCTGTCTTTTTTCACATCCAGATCCTCGCCGGTTACTTCTGTTCCGTCTATCTGAACTTCAAAATTCTTATCCTTTGTGATATAGGTAACGATTTCAATATCATCAAAGTCTGCAGAACGAATTCCGGTTTTATCAAACTTATATAACCCTGTGTGGTTTTTCTTATTACTGTGCGGAATATAGACCAAGAAATCGGTATCCCGCTGAATCACAAAGGTATGTGTAGATTCTTCACTGGCATTTCCTGCAACATCATAGGCAATACACTTTACTTCATAAATGCCATCTTGACTGAAAAATTTGTCATTCATCACAACAGAATCCGACTTTACATCAAATTCTTCTGATGCCACATCCATATCATATCCAACATGGTCTTCATTCTGCTTCATCCGATAAGAAACAACAGAATAATGAATCTTTGCAAGATTGCTATCAACAAATTGAATCGGCGTTGCAGACTTTTCTTTATTTTTGCTGGTAAATACAAGCACATCTAAATTTTCTGGTGATTTTAAAGCGGGTGCTGTTTTGTCGATTTCAAATACTGGAGAAGTCTTTTCTTCCATTGTTCTGCCAGAGGCATCTGTTGCACGGATTGCCACTTGATAAACATAATCTTTGGTAAACCGGAAACGAATGGTATGCTCATCCCCATTATTCACCCAACTGTTTTCAGAAATCAATTCTGATGTACAATCTTCTCTGTTGTCAGCTGTTAATTCCTGTCCCGCCTTGGTGCGATAAATCCGAAGATTTACAAGACTTGGAACAAAGTTATGTTCTGTAATGGTAATGACCATTTCTTTATCCACTTTGAAGCTATTCTCTAAATCATTGAGAAACTGGTCGAAATTATCTGTTTCTGTTGGGTCGGTCATATCTACATGGAAACTTCTTTCATTTCCACCAGAATAATTCACGGTTGCAACATGATCGCAACGGTCTGTTCCATCAATGCCAAATGTATAGTCCCCTTCACCAAATACAATCGTTGCAACATGTTCGGTGTTGGAAACACTGGTAAAGATCAAGCCCGGAACTGTTCCAATCTCATTGGTAATGGATGCAAGGATTCTGGCTGCATCGAAATTTCGTTCAATTACTGTAATGGTTGCTGTTCTGTTTTCCCGATAATAGGCATCATTTCCGGCTGGAGAATCAAATTCCACATTGATGATCGGGGCAGTCTGGTCAATCGAGAAAATATCGGTCATCTTATCCGAAGTATTATTGGATCTGTCTGTCATATCAAATGCATACTGAATATTATTGTCATCTGCTGACAGCTGATAATTACAAACAACTTCTGTAACAAGGTTTTCATCCATTGCAGTGATTGTCCAGCCATCTCCAAGATCTTGTCCAACAGTATTTCCGGTGTTGTCAATTGTAATTGTCCGAATGTCCTGTGTATCCTTTTCCGAAGAAACAGCATAACTAATGTCACGAATGCCGGACATCGTATCACTGATTCGGACAGTAAAGTTTACATTGCTGTCATACAGGGAATGTCCTTCTTCATCTGTATAACCGCTTCCATCCAAACCAATAATTTCAATGTGTTCTTCCGATTCATGCCGTTCCGGCGTATCTATGACAAAAGACTGTGGCGTTTCCTCTTCTGACTCGTTTCCAACATAGTCAAATCCTTTTACATAAATCTGACCTTTAAAGTCTTTCGGAATGTTAAAAGAGGCTTGTCCGGATGCATTGATTCGGGCAGTTCCTGTTGTTTCATTGCCCTTTACGCCATTGTTGTAGGAAACCATTTTGTATTCAATTCGGTGCAATCCAGAAGACGGTTCTTCATCTGTTACATTTGCCGTTGCAACCAAATCCGTTTTAAAGTAAAAACCATACTCTAAAACATCAATAAACTCAAATGCTGATGTATAATTATCCGCTGATGGAATCGAAAAATCAATGGAATCGACATGCGGCGGCTTTTTGTCAATATAATAATCCGTTTCTGCAGCGTTCTGATTGCCGGCATTGTCTTCTACTTCTACTCGAATGACATAATGTCCATCTTGCGGTGCATGACCAGTATTACTTAAAAAAGTAATCAGTTCATCGGTACGAAGTTGATAAACATGTAATGTTGTGTCTGGTTTGGATTGTGACATCGTAACCGACTCTGTTAAGAAACTCAAGTTATTGCAATCTCTGTCAAGAGGATTTCCATTGACTGTAACAGAAACTTGATGGATACCAGAATCTTTATCCTGAACCTGAATGGTGATTTCTTTATCGAAACGATACCATGTTGTATCATCTGTTCGTGTTTCGCCATCACTGATCGGTTTTTGCACTTCAACAGTCGGCTTGATTTGCTCAATCATGAAATTTTTGCTGGGTGTTTCCGCTTCGCCACTTGTTCCATCTCCACCATGGATTTTAGTAAAGGTGTTAGAACTGTGTCCAAAGCGGTCTGTAACACGAAGCGAAATCATCCCTTCCATCGCAGTTTCTGTGAAATCGGAATAGACACTACCAGCAGCAGGAATCTCGAAATCATATTCGTTTTTCTCGCTATTAAAGTTCATCTTTACATAATCGTCTGGATATTCCGCATCTTCCTTGATTGCCATCCAAACGGCATCCTCTGCAAGACCGCTATCATTTGGAGCGTCACTCGCTTGTACCGTAACCCGGATTTTGTCATTGGAGTAAATCCCAAAAGACAAGATTCTTAAAACACGATCGAATCCTGTTTCTGTTTTGGTCACTGACACTTGATTGATGGTTGGTTTTTCAAAATCTTTGAATACTTCCACGGGCTTTGCTGTATTTTCAATCTGATTTCCATCCGAATCCATGGCCGATGTGTTTCCGGCTTTATCATAGAAAATTGCATTGACGGTATATTTATGCTCTTGATTTTCATCTAATGCCGCACCAGACTCCGTGGAAGTGAGAGATACTGTATTTTTTTCACCAAACAGTTTCTCCCCATTCGTAGATGTTTTACCAGTTACGTTCCACGCTACCTTATACGAATTCTTGTCTTGAATGGTAAACGAAAATCCAATCTCATCATCTCGGTCAAACCAATTTTTTCCGTCAATCTTTTTTGGAATAGAGGTTAATGCAATTGTTCCCGACGGCGGTGTAAAGTCAGTACTGAAAGACAATGGGTTCATTTCATTGATATTTCCACTGTTATCCGTGATGATGACAGACAACATATGTGCTCCCTCTGCAAAATCTCCAATTGGAATCTGATAAGTTTTTTCTGCAACAAAATCTGTACCCTTTGTGAAATCCCCTTGTTGTAAGATTTTTTCGCCATCTTTTATGACAACTTTTGCAATACCGGAATCACTATCAGAAACAGGAATGGAAATATTCTGGTTCTTCACTGATAAGCCATACCAGTTTATCTTGTCTATCGTACTATTAAATGCAGGATTGTCAATTTTCCCATTTGGAGATTCTTTTTCCACTGCAAAACGTCCAATTGACTCAAATTTACTGTGTGCTCCGTCACTGGCGTAAATTTTTAGATTCTCATAATGGCAATGATTCAAATCAAAATAATAATCGTTATCCTGCTCTTCTACGTTTTGACACGAAACCGATAATGCATTGTCGCCATCATAGAGTTGAACAGATTTGACCGAATGATTATCGGTTGCACAAACTACAATTCTAATTGGAACTTGAGAAAAATATCCGTAACGATAAGCATGAAGGACATCTGTGCCAGCTTCTACCCATTCGCCATCTTCATTTTGATATTGGAACTCGTAGCTTTCAATTTCCGGAGCTTCCCCATCCACTTTTTTCTTTCCATGGAAGGTATTTTGATTTCCCGCTTTGTCGATTGCTTCGATTTCAATATCGACAGTTCCATTCTCTTCACTGAAATCGAATCTATAATGATTCGGGTCAGCAGATTTTGTAGGTGTAAATTCCTGTCCATTGATTCTGACCAATACAGTTTCAATCCCAGAATCCGCATCATTCACATCAAATTGTAAGGAATCTGTCCATTCCCCATCATCACCAGAAACATGAATCTCTGGTTCGATGTTTTCCAATAAGAATTCCCCATTCCGAAATCCCTCTAGTTTCAAAGACTGCCTTGCACTGGTTTTTCCATCTACTTCTATTTCAGCAGACAATTTCAATGGAATCGCAGAATGTTCTGGCAAATCAATGCTGAATTTATGGAAAAATATATTCACTGCTTCTCCAAATTCCCCTGTTGTTCCAGATGAAGTTTTTGTTACTTCTTCTACCAGTTCTTCCCCATTGAAAAGACGGAGGGTTGCATTGTCTGCATTTGCATATCCTGTAACCGCCACAGAAACCGACTGGTTGAAAAATCCTTTCCGAATATCCAAACCATTTCCTTCGAGTGTGGCTGTTTCATCTATCCAAAAATCATTTTCTGCCACTTCTACAGAATTGCTCGCCGTGATTGCACCATAATATGGATTTTCCTCTGTATACTTTACATTTTTCAGATAATACAAATAATTCCCATTTTCATCGACAATTTCTGCTTTTACCTCATCCTGAAAAGATTGCGGATCTGTAGATTGACTAATTTGGAATTGGTCGTCCGTCGGCTTTAAGAAAACAGAACCATCATCTTTTGTTGTAACCGAAACCGAAACATCTTCTTCCGGTACGTACGTTTTCACAGTGAATTCCTGCTTAAATTCCGAATCCATCCAATATGAAACGCCGTCGACTTCCAGCGGTTCCTCTGGATTCCAATCACTTTCCATCTGTATTTTGTACAGCGTATCATTTTCCGGACTTTCTTCACAATCTTCCGGCGGATTTTCTTCGCCTTCCACTCGAACATAATTAAGTTTAAAGTGATGCTCTTCCAAAGCATTATATACACTTTCCGGAATCTCTTCTGTGTCATCTGCGGAAGATTGCAGATGATAGTATTTTGGAAGATACGTTGAATCTTCTGCAAGTTCAGAAAGATATGGTTTTTCCTGTCCATAATAAATGGAATCCGGGAAAAAATCTTCAAATACAATTTTTAATGAAACCGTTTCTTCATCCTCTGTCGCAGATGCCTCTTCTACACTGCTAACACTTTCTTCTGAATGAACATCCTCCTGTTGTGTCTGTGTGGGCATTGTTTCGTCGTCCTTTGCAGTTACAACAAGCCCCTGAGGTATGTTACTGCAAATCATGCCGAAAGAAAGAAGAAAACTCAATACCCTTTTCTTCATACACGACCCCTCCGCTTCAAATAAAAATAAGTTTCTATTGAAAAAAGCAGCAACGCCAAATCCATGGATATGAGCGTGATGCTATTTTTCCAAAAACATAGAATCATAATCAACAGGAAAAGAAAGAATAATACGGGAATTCCCATCCATTTTTCTTTTCCCGTTGGTTTTTTTGTTCCTGCATGCTTTTTTAAAGCATTTGCCCCCAAAAGCTGCAACCCAATCCCCAATAATAAACCAATCCAAAATATCGCTGCTAAAAAATAAGCAACGCCTGAAAATCCATGCTCCAAATTCAAAAATGGAATTCCAAAAAGACTTCCAGAAGACAATCCAAAAAAGAAAATGGAAAGATGATTCCACCTAGAAATTTTTTGTTTCATATCCGATATTCATCCTCATATTGAAAATAAAATTCCAACACCTTTGGTGTTTCCACCGGCTTTGGTCGGTCTGGAATCGGCGTTGCCGGTTTCTGCACATGTGTAAAATGATTTTCCAGTTCTGGAATGCTGGTTCTTTTCAATGGTACAGAACTAGACGCATTTTGAACGGAACATTCTGCATATGCAGTTGCAAATACAGATTTATGATTTCTGGATTTCAGATTTTGGTATTTATACCGCTTATAGAGCATAAATCCAATGAGAATCAGCAGTGTAATGATAATGACAAGCAGCACATAGACAGCAATTGGAAGATATTTTAGCCATGTATTATTATTTAAAATGAAATGATCCAACTAAAACGCCTCCTTTTCAGACAAATGGACTTTTCAAGTCGTCCACAGAAATGCCTTTTGCATCTGCAATGCTTTTTTTGATGTTAGAATCATTCATCAAAATCTTATTCAAATAGAACAAGGCATTATAATATTCCGATTGATTCCCGTATTTTTCCAGCGTATCATAAGAGCCAACTGGATTACTGCTGTAGTTTGCGATTGCATTTGCAATCTGCATGCCATCACAATGCACAACATCAAGTGATTTTCGGATAGACAGCGATTCTGAAATTGTCTTTGCATTGATGTCATTCAAATGCTGCATGATGGTATTGACATAAGTTACCATAATTTCTTCATCACTGGTATAATCCAGACACTTTAACAGCACTTCTTCCAGTTCAGTTTTGCTGACGCTATCATCGTCTTGATAAGCAACTTGAAGAACGTCCAAATAAGATTGTTTTTCTTCCGGATTAGCTTCAATCAAAGCAATTGCGGTATCTTTATAGTCCGCAATATTATGCTCGGTGTAATCTTCCGCCATCAACTGGAAATTGTTTTTTGCAATTTCAAACGTCAAGTGACTTCTTCTTGCGTTAATCGCCAAAGAAAGAATCAACAAAAAGCAAAAAAAGCCTGTAAGAATGCTGAGAATTAATAGCGTTTTTCTTGGCTTATCTCGCTCCAGTAATTTTTTTTCGGCATAAACTGCCGCTGACTTCAATTCTTCAAACGATTGATAGCGGTCATTTGGATTCTTTTGGGTACATTTTACAATCAATGCTTCCAATTCGGGAATATAGCCTTTTGGCGTATTAAATAAATCCCGCTTAAAATATCCCTGCTCCGTCGGCTTGATGTGAATATTTGGCTGTGGATTGATGCAATCCCATAGTGTTGCACCAAAGGAAAAAATATCACTTCTTTGATCCACAATGCCCGTAGAGGGAAGATTCAGGGCATTTCTCATTGCCACAGAATCACAGCATTCTGGAGCAGCGAAACCATTCGTGCCATATACGCCGATATTGTTTCCGAATTCTTTATTTAAAGACACAACGGAAGAAGCCGGATCCATTTCCATGGATTTCCCAAAGTCAATGACGGTGATGGATTCCGTTTCGTTGGAAACCATAATGTTTTCCGGCTTAATATCCAGATGCAAAAAATGGTGTTCTTCTGTCACATGCGACATAATTTCACAAAATTGCATCGTCCATTGCAACAGCTTTCGCTGAAATTCGACAACCTGCTCATAAGATGCATTTAAAAGTGGCGTGTGACCAATGATTCCCTTTGATTCATCTCCGTTACAATATTCATTCAAATCGCACCCAGCAATATAGTCCTCTATGATACAAAAATAGTGTGCATAGGGTGAGGTGAGGTTTGCACACTGCTTCTTTTTATTGTCAGGAACAATTCGATATAATTCCTGAAGAAGCTGAACAGGAATCACAGGAATCACCCCCGCCAATTTGCTCGTACTGCACTGTTCTAGGCGGCTCAGTGTTTTTAGTTCGTAACTAAAAAAATCACCCCATCGTTCCATATCTCTGAATTTCAGGGCATAAGTACGACCGACCGACTTTTTCTCTCCCTTAAAAACAATACTTTCGCCGCCGACAGCAATAAATTTATTGATGGTATATTCTTCTATTTCATCATAAATAATACCATTCATATCACTTTTTTTATGTTCCATATTAACCACTTTTCGTTAAAACTAATGCAGTAATATCGTCTGTTTCCCCAAGTTTTACAAGATGGTCAACAGTCGTTTCGATTGCATGAATCAGTTCCGTCCGATTGTAACATTCCAGTAAATCTTGATAGAAATCTGGAAATGAACAACGCTTATAAAATCCATCTGAACACAAAACATAACTGCTGTTGGGATGATACTGCTCTACCGAAAAGGAAATTTTAATTTCCCGGTCATTTTTTCCACCAATATGCATGGAAATGCTGTATCCATCTTCTGCCTTATCATCTTGTGTCATACAACGCACTTGTCCATTTCCAGGTAATTCATATAGACGACTATCTCCAGCATTAAAAATCAATACTTGATTCTCATCTGTCACCATTCCGCAAACCGTACAGCAGGTATCTTTATCCGCATGAAGATCCGAATAATGATTCAAAGCATGGTTATACTGCATCATTTGCTGTTGAATTTCTTTTGCTGTATCATTTAAATCAAATACATGATTGGGAAAATACTGTGACGCCCATTCTAAAAGCCATAATGTGGTATTATAGCTTGCATATTTTCCCTGATACCCCAGTGAAATACCATCTGCAATCACTGCAAGTGTGATTTCATTTTGTTTGGCATCTAACAAACGAACTGCACCAAACTGGTCTTGATTGACATGAATTTGATTGACACATTGCCTGGAATATCCGGCACAAAGTATACTCATACTTGTTACTCCTTACCGATGTTCCGATGGGGTGTAATTTGACAATCTGTCATCGAAATCTGGTTCGGGTGCAGCATTTCCCACATCAAATGTTCTTCTGGTCGGCGTTGGATTGGACGCTCTGCCACCATCTGTGTTATTTGCTCCATACGCTCCTCCAACACTGGAAAATGACAGTGATACCGGTTTTTCAGGTATCGGTGTATTGCCTGTTCGCTGTCTGGTTGGTGTTGGGTTGGATGCTCTAGATGCAATTTGTTCCGGCGTAAAAGAACCCGTACTGGTCATAACGGGTGTATCAAATTCTTTGCATCTTCTTGGCGTTGGGTTGGAAGGGCGACTATCCCCTTCATAAGAAACAACATCCGATTCAACAGAAGTCATTGTTCTCCTTCTGGTTGGCGTTGGATTGGATGCACGGGAATCAATGGTTGCTGCTTCCAAGTCCTCTCCGCTTCTGCCCGATGGCATAGGGTGCGATAGTCTTAAATCGGAATTGTTCTCTTCTGTTGGAGCGGTTGGAATTGAACCATCTACAGAACTGCGTCTTGATGGTGTCGGATTGGATGTCCGTTCTGAAAAGCCCGTATTGGGGTCAAATCCTTCTTCAGGAATGTGTTTAAATACTAAATCACTCATACTGCATTCCTCCTACTTATTTGTTCGCTTCCGGATTGCGGTTGTAATCGCCCAATGCTTTATCACATTCATCAAATATCTGTCGGCAATCTGTCAGCGTATCACACATCAACTTTAGAATGTCATAAATATCATTGATATTTGCTTTCACCTTTTTGGCATCAATTTCAAAGGCATCTGCACCTTCTCCAACCCAGTTGCTGAGAAGCGTTTTTACAATATCATCATAAGTCGTATTGATTTGATGATATCTTTGTACAAGTGATTCTTTTTGTGCCATAAAGGTATCAAATGACTTGGTATCCAATAATACATATTCACTGCTCTCTGCCATATCGCTCACCCCTTGTTATGCTTTCAAAAATTTTACTTTCTTCAATTCATCGCTTTCAATATCGTAAAAATATCCGTCCCCTAATTCACAGCGTGCATATTCTGTTTTTAGTTCTTTGACATCCATTTCTCCAAAAACAGAACGACTGCCCTTATCGGAAACAAACTCTGCAATATTGTCCAGCAAAAATGCAGCCGAAAAACTATTATTTAAATAGGATTCTGCTTCCCGGTCACCGCTGCTAATTTTGCGAATATCAGAATAAATAAAATAATATCCTTTTTCTTCTGCATTTGCAGCCATCTTAGAAAACGCACTGATTAAATTCTTGCCGGAGCTTTGAAACAGCATTTTGCTTTGCAAAATAAATACCGTAGTTGGATTTTCCAATTCTTGAAATCCTCTGGAATTCCCCGGTTTGGGACAGTAGCCTTGCTGATCCAAAAATTCTGTAAGCTGGTCAATCTTATTAAAATAAATCGAGTTCGCATCCTCTGGATTATGGAAACATTCCAGCTGCTTTCGCCCATCGTCAATATATACCATTCGATAATCAGAATGCTTTTCCTTGATAGAATGAATAAGCACCGTTAAGAGATTGGTCTTTCCGAATTTCTTTCTTCCATAAATGCCAATCGTGTGCATTTCTTCCAAATTCACTTGAATCGGCAAATGGTCATAGTAATCCAGACCAACTGTAACAACTTCTTTTTCTCGTTCGATTTCTGCAATGGTCATTCCATCAGAGGAATATTCGGAGAAATTATCACGATTTAACTCTTCTCCAAATCCCCGCAGTTTTGCTGCTTGATAAGGCAATTTGGATTGTGCAGAAAGAAAGGCAGACCATTCCGCTTTTTCTTCTTCAAATGGTAAAAATGCTTGAAATTCTCTTGCTTTTCCGTCAATGATGGAAACGCCACGTCCTGCATTTTTCATTGGTTCATTGATTTTCATACCGAATACATCAATGTATGTTTCCAACGGAACATCAAAAACATATTTTTGGTCAAAGCTTGCTAAGAATTTTCCAAGCCCATTGCTTGTATCACAGGCAGTAAAAACAACACTCAACCCTTTTGACCGACCATCTCGACAAAATTTAAACAAAGTATCTTGATAAGAAGTATATCGTTCATCCGAAAGAAATGTGTTCACATTGTCAATGATCAAGGTGATATGTAATGGTTTTTGTCCAGAAGCAGTTTGATAGGCTTCCATGAATTGGGCAGATTTGAGTTTTTTGATGTTGGTTTCCAGTTTGTTTTCAACCGTTTTGAATACACGTCGAATATTTTCTTCATTGGAATTGTCAAAACAAGCAGCAACCAACGGAAGATTGCCATACTCACATAAATTTCCGCCAAAATCAATGATATAGGTTTCTTCTGCATCTTCCGGCTGGAAATTTTGATGCATCCGAACTAAAAGCGTCTTTAAAAATGTGGTTTTTCCACTCAAATGGCTGCCAAATATTATCGCATTGCTTTGAAAGATGTCAATATTCAAAAGCGGCTGTGTTTGTGTATCAAGGTCATCGTAGATTCCCATTTGTAACGCTTTCATAATCTATTCGACCTCCCTTACTGGTTCATATTTTCCATCCTGATAGGCATAAATCACATTGTCTTTCAGAATCATTTTATTTGGTAATGGCTTCTGGAAAACAATATGCGGAGCAGGATAACGGCTGCTGTTTAAGTCATAATATGTTTTGATTGCACCAACAATTGCGTTCAATTGCGTTTCTAACCGACCGGAATTCTCCAGTTCTTTTTTTCTCTGGATATATTCTAAGTTGTCTGTTTCGGAACGATAAAAAACAGTATACGCTCCCGTTTTGCTTGCCTCAACAATTTCAATCGGTGCTTCCATGTTGTCTTCTACGGTAGCTCCAGAATATGCGGATTGAAAATATTCAAACTTTGAGCCAGTTCCAACCAACAAATACCCTCTGCCGTTTCCCGGCATCGTTGGGCTTGCCGCAAGGTCATTTCCAATCATTTCTTTCGATGCTTGGCGGGTGGCAACTTTCAAACAAAGCCGAGATTTAGAGTTTACACGAATATCATCTGTAATTGCTCCTTCAATGTTCTGAGAAATCAAGATGATGTGAAATCCAAGGCTTCTGCCGACACGTGCAAGCGTTGTAATCTCACCGATAAAATCAATGTCGTTATTTTCAGAAGAAAACCGTTTCAGTTCTGTAAATTCATCCACAACCAAAATCAAATGAGAAAGCGGATCATTCTTTGCTTGATTTCGAATGGCCTGTTCTTCTTTTTTACTCATTTCCTCTTTGTTTTCTCCCCGCAGCCGGTTATTAATGCTCTTGATATGAGAAGTAATATCTCGGCAGGCTTTAATGTATCCATTGATACTATCCACATACATGGAATTGAACAAAATCTTTCTTCTGCGGATTTCAGACGTCAATGCATTTAAGAACCGTTTCAGCATATATTCTGCACCCGTTCCATTTTCATCCCCATCAACATCGGTTACCGAACCGACAACATGCGGCAATGTTCCGATTCGTTTGATAAATCCGCCACCTTTCATGTCCACCAGCATCAGGTTAATTTCATCCGGTCGAAAACACAGGCAAAGTCCCAACAGATAGGAAATAATGGTTTCAGATTTACCAGAACCAGTTGTTCCCGCAACCAACATATGTGGCCCATCTTGTTTTTCGTGAAGGTCTAAAATGGTAACACCGCTTTCCGTTTTTCCAATCGGAACGCCAATGGATTTTTGTACATCATAATTTCGTTTGCCATTTTTGCCTTCCCAAAAAGCACCAATATCAATCTGACCTTTTTTTAAGCCATATAATTCAAATAAATTGACTGTGGAAGGTACTTTTCCGTTTGCAGAAATTTTCGCATAACTCAAAGCTGACAGAATCTTATAGGAGTTGTAAAGATGCCGATCCCAATTTTCTTTCAAAGAAAATGCAAAATGCTGTTTCAGTTTTTCATTTTCATGTGGAACAAGTTCTGCATACTGGTCATGAATGGTAATCACATGATCGCAATATTTTGGCAGATGTTCTTTATAGAGCTTCGGAAATAAAAAGGTCAACCCCAATGTATTTTCATAAGGTTTTCCTTCCTCCGGAACTTCTGGAAGATATTGAGCAAAAGCATGTTCTTTTAAGTTGTATTCCTCATAGACGATAAATACAATGTGCGGAAGCCGGCTATTTTTTCCGGATGCCCGTTCTCCCATAATATTCAGCATAATGCTAAAAATAGAGTTTGCACCATCATCATGAAAGACAAATTGAGAGCGATCGGAAAATAGTTCTCTAAAGTGCGGGAGAAATTTATAAATGCTGATATTCTTTTCAATTTCATTTGGATTTTCAGTTTTTGGAAACAAAATGACAAATTGTAAGTCATCCGGAGAATGATAGAAACAGAGGTCAAAAATCATGCGTTCTATCAAAAAGTCTGTTGCATTCACATTTTGAGATACAATTCCCAGACAGCCGCAATTTTTCAAAGAAAAAAGAAGTGGAGCATTGACCATATGCTCATATCTCTTTGCGATAAAATTTGGAAGGTTGCTCAAATAATATGTTTTATCCTCGGTGTACTTATAATTTTTATCGCTCGGAATGAAAATATGAACCTGATTGTTTTCAAATTCAAAATTCGCAGCGGAAAAAACAGTATCCTTTCCTGCTCCTTTTATTTCAAACTCATTTTTAATATCGTTGGAAACGCCCAATCGAACTGAAAGAAAATCGGGGTCTTCTAATACTCTGCTAAAAATATGTGCAGACATACTATATACACTCTGATTCACGTTATTGCTATCCAAAATATCATTGACATCTGGATATAATTCACAGAGCTTCTTGACGTCCAATCCTTTTCGCTGCTGAATTTCTGCGATGGTTTTTGCAATATAAAACTGGTAATGTTCTCGCCAATCTTTCAGATTTTTTTTATAGGTTTTATGTTGCCGCACATAATTGACAATGGAGGTCGTAAGCGTTGCAACACTCATCGAAGCACTTAATGCAATCATTCCAATTCCGCCATTGTTCATCAACAGCCCTCGAATGAGCATCGTAGAAGAAACCATCATCACAGTTGGAAGCAGCACAAAAAAAAGATTTTGAGATTGTTTTTGTGGTGGGTCAGAAGGTGGAATGATTTCAACTGGGGTATGATCAAATTGATACATCTGCCGGGTGCTGATATTATATTCTGGGAAAATAATTGCAGTATTTGCCTTGTTATTGGGATTAAATGCCGGAATGATATTAGAAGTATTGACCTCATACGTTTCATATTTCTGCGTGCAGTCAAAAACAATTCGAGTGGAAGTAATGAAACCAATTTCATATAATTTTTTTCTAAGGTCTTCTTGCTTTAAAATCAATCGTCCAATTTGGTCTTTTTGAAAAATCAGAGCGTTATTATAAGAGGTAAGGGTTAACTTCGGAAAATTCCCAGCACTGTCAATGGTGCGTAAACAATCGTTATAGATGTTTACACAAATTTGATAGACCCCTTCCTTACATTTCTTTTTCAGACCATATTGGATTCCGTCAAGAAGCTGTCTTAATGTAATATCTCTTAAAACAATCAGTTCCATGACAATTCCGACACCACGCTCATCATTAAACTGAACGCCAATCAACAATTTATTACTTTCCATATTGCCTCCAGATGATTTTGTTAGCCACGATTTACAGTGATATTTTGAATCGTTATTGTTGTATAATTTCCCAAGAGAATCTTGCTGCCTGCTGCCAAAACAGTCGCCTGTCCACTCCGAATATCTTCTCTTTTTTGACTGGTTTCAACGGAAAACATTGCATTTTTTGCAATGTTTCTTATTATAACGGTGCTTGTTTTTTTGTCATAAACCAAGGAAAATGCATTTCTGCCAATACTGCTGATGTCCTCATTGGTTGCATTTTCACAAATTGCTTTTTGGTTTTTCGGAAGTGGGGTTCGGTCGTTGGAAGTTGGTTCTAATGTTCTTCCAACTTTAAAATCAGAAGAAATTGGAAATCCCCAAGTATCCACACCGACACCATTTTGATCTCGTTCGTCACTTTTTGTAATTTGAACAGTTAGCTTGCACTGCAACGATTTTTTGGATCTTAAAATGAAAAAAACGGCTGCCGCAGCTCCAAGAATCACAACTCCGCCGATTGATAACCATATAACAGGCAAAAATGACTTTTTAGAATTGCCTTTTTTTCTATTTGCTTCTTGTGTTACGGTAACTTTTGTTGTTTCCCTTGCTCGTGTGGTTGTCATTACAGGTTCTTCTGTTATGAATGTGGTAACAGTTGGTGCAAGTTCTGCCTGTGGAAACATAATAGATCCGAGCGAAAGATTGGAATCTCCGTTTTTAATGGTGATTCCCTTTACTTCACCAGTTGTCACGTCATTGGTCAGGTTGACTTTCATGAGTGATACCGTTTCAGGAATTAACACATCAAACTTTGTACCGCTGTTAAAAAGCGTATAAGTATTCGAGCCAAGCTTTGCAATTGCGGTCAAATTGACATCCTGTTGATTGCCTTCGCTCACTTGCACTACGTCGATATGATAGCGGCTGTTCTCACTGATGATACTTCTCATATAATCAAATGAAGTTCCTTCAATCGAATCTACCCCATCTGTAATTAAAACGGTTCGGTAATAGATATCCTGATTGGAATCCATTTGATTGGTAATGTTTACAACTGCATCATAGACCAAGCTTGCTTGCCCATTAAAATCCACTTTTGATAATTCATAGTTTATAAACTCTGGATCATTGGAGTAATTATCAGCAAGAACCGTTGTTTGCGTGTCAAACATTGCAATCTTCACGCTTTCTGTTCCCGGCATCACGGAAACATAACTACTGATTGCATTTTTCACTTCATCCCGAAGGCTATACGGCATGGAAGTAGAATTATCAATCAGAAAGATGGTATGGATTGGCACATCAGAATTTCTCACTTCTGCATCAAAGGTTTCATTTCCAATCAAAATACTGGCATTGTCCTGTAATGGTTCAGAAGTAAAGATTTTCATAGATGTTCCGTCATCGGAAAAATACACCTGCAACGGTTCTGTTCCAGCTGTTGCATAGACATTCATTCCAGTCGAATTGAACATCATGGCAGAAACGATCAGCGGTAATATTATTTTTCTTACTTTCATCATTGCATCACTCATTTTATAAATTAAACAATGGATTCCATGATTCCTTGAATGGCTGTCTGAAAATCTGGTGATTCTGGAACAGCAATGTGTTCTGGATTTGACAGCGTTACAGGTGGAATCGAAATGGAATGCATTGTAGGATAGTCAATATGGAAATCTGTCTTTTTGACAGAGGACTCTATTTTTTCGGGTGGATGGATTGTGATTTTCGGTACAGAAATTTCATCATACGGAATAGAGAGCGGCTGCAAGGAACTATCTGCTTGTGCAGCGGATCTTAAACACTGGTTCAAATGCTCAAATGTATTTGTATGAACTTCCGGTACAGAAATTTCGCTTTTCTGAATGGATATTGGCTGTAAAGAAATGTTGCATGTTGAGATTTCCGGAATTGTCATTTCTGGTAATTGCAATGCAACATGTACTTGTTCTGGCATTGTCATTTGCGGAATAGCCATTTTTTCCATAGGCTCTGGATGAGCTGTAACTTTAAAATTCGTTGGGAATTGCGGAATGGTTTCTTCTGGCAAATCAATCGCAGCTGGCTGCAAATTTACAACAGGAGCAGCGGAAGGCAGTGCAAACTTCTTGACAGAAGGAACTTCCACCGAAACTTTTTCAATCGCAATTTCTTCTAATTTTGGAAACTGTATGGTTGTTTGCGGAATATCCAATGTTGGTTTTTCCAATGCAACCACAGGTTGTTCTTTGGGAATAGAAATGCTGGGAAAATCAAATGGAATGGCAACTTGCTGCATCGCAATATCTGGAATCTTCACAGATAAATTTTTCAAATCATAAGAAACAGCAGGAATTGCAGTTGGAGCAACCTTCACATCTGTCATTTTCAGCATTGTCATTTTTTGTGGCGTATCGTAGGAAATTTCTGGCATTTCCATCGAAATTTCAAAAGGATGACAAGTTGAAATATCTGGAACGGATGGATAATCCAACTCAGGAAGATGCATTGCAATTGGTTGGATTGCAATGGGATTCAGTGCGGAAACATCCGGACAATCTATTTTTGAATCATGCATTGCAATTTCCGGCATTGCAGACAGCGTTTCAAAAACTGGAACGCTGTCTACTGCAATTTGAGCCGGGTCAATGGTTACTTCCGGCATTGCTGCCGGAAGATTCAAAGGTTTTAACGCAAACTGTTCTGCTTCTAAGTGTAAATCTTTCCCGCTAAGTTTTGCAAATTCGCCTTTTAGCTGTAAGATTACCTCAGTCATTTCATATTCAAATAGTTCTTTGTTTCTCTCTACATCCGAAAGACGTTCTGTTTCTTGTTTCATCATGCACCTCTCTTAGCGGCAAGTTCGATTTAACCTAAAGTTGCTGGGATATTTTCTGCAATCTGCTGATCTGCTTTCTGCATTTGCGAAATATTTGATTGAAGCAAATCAGCCAAAGACTCCAACAGCTTCGGAACAGTTGTAGCCATATATTCTTTCACAGGGGTGGAAATAAAAGAACTCATTTTGTCTTTGCTATCGCCTTCCCAACTACTAATTGCAGAAAGAAAATCGTTTTCAAAGGTGTCTGCTGCAGATTTATACTGACTTGCTAAATCTTTGATCTGCGTTACTGCTGTATTCATTTCATCATACTTAAAAACAATATCTGCCATGATAATCTCCTCCTTTTTATTGTACAGATGCACCCTCGCCAGGGTTTCTGTTAAAATCAGCAAGCTGTGGGTCAACAGTATTGAGCAGCTGCTGCTGAATGTTATCCAACATGGTCTTAATGCTTGCAGTCAGAGAATTTCCCTGCTGGGTAAGGTTTTCTGTAATTGCCGGAAGCACCTTATTGGTATAAAAATCCTTATAGCCTTCCGCTGCTTCCCCGTTGAAGTTGCTGCTTGTCAGGGTGTTCATAATTTGTTCCAGTTCTCCATTCAAAGATTCGATGGAAGAAATGTAAGTGTCAACGCTTGCTTTCGCACTTTCGACAATTGCACTTGTAAGAATTGTAGACATAGAAATAACTCCTTTCAATCAATGAACATTTTCGTTCTTGTCTGCGTGGTCTTATGCCTGATAGGACTGAATTGTGGTATTCAATGTTCCATATTCTGTAAACACCGTTGCATAAGCTGTTTTGACATCATTCAATGTTGTAGAAATATGGTCAATGACCAACTTCTGTTTGTCAAGTGGCTGCAACAAATTGTCTTCACAGGAACGAATGAATTTTCTGCCGGCTGGCGTATCAAATCCTTTTTTTAAAACGTCCAGCAAATCTACAATATCATCTCGCAGACTCTGAAGCTGTGCCGCTAAATCTGAAAAGTCAGCAATTGCCTTTTCAAATGCTGCATCGTCCAGCACAACATCATTCATATTATTCAACCAGCCCATATCATCACCCCCTTTCTATTTTTACATTTTCTGTAACTCCTTTCTGCATTCGTTGATGTATGCCATCAATGCTTCCTTTTCGTCCAGCACCAACAAACTTGCCATCTCTTCCGCTTTCGCAAATTTTCCGCTTTCTGCGTACATTCTTGTTCGGAAAATAACCGCAAAGCTGTTGCCCGGACTTTGAATCATCTTGTTTCTATAAAAAGCAATTGCTTCTGCATACTTTCTATCTGCCATTTCCTTAGAGAATGCAGGGGACGTACCAACTAATTTTCTCATAGAGAATGCCTCTGCATATCGTCCAAAATAGGATTGATATTCATTCTCGCTGTGTTTCAGCAGACCGCCGAACTTACAAGCATTCTCATAATCTTCCATTGCAAGATAGCAGGACAACAAGGTAAAATACAATCGATCATAAGAAACTTCTGTTACTGTTTCAATTGGTGTTGCAGTTTGTTGTTCGGTATGCAGCGGTGATTCCGATTTCTCCTCATCATCTGGTAAATCAAAGGCATCTTCTGGATATTCCCGAACAGGATTTCCATCTTCATCATAATAAACCTCTGCAACTTCTCCGATATTTTCATCAAGTTCTCCGGCTGCAATTTTTTCATCAATTGCCTGCATATCTGCTTCCGCCATGTCTTCAATTTCTGTTTCGTCCAATTCTTCCATAAAACCACTTTGTGATTCAATTTTTGGCAGAGGGGAAACCGTTTCTTTTGGAAGAAGAGAACTTGCTGTTTCAATTGCTTCCTGATACCGCCCCATCTTCAGACAAATTTCCGCCAAGGTAAGCGTGAAATCCTGCTGCTTCGATGCTGGAGCAATCTTTTTCAAGTTGACCATCAAATCATAAGCCTCTTGCAAATAAGCTTCTGCATGTTCTGGATCAACATCTGACTTGGCTGCCAAAAATGCAACACGCTCTGCTTGAATATTTAACTGATCATCTTCATCAAGTTCTGCATATTTCTCTACATCGTTTAAAACCTGTTCAGCCTTATCATAGGATTGTTGTGCCATCAAAATGCTGAAATAGACCATATAGCCTCTCATCTCCGTTGGAGATACTGCAATCCATTGGACTGCACATTTTGCAGCATTTTCATAATCCTCAATCATCATATAAAGCTTGATTTTTTCAGAGATTGCATCTGGATTCAATGCAGCCATTCCGGTTGGGTCAGCATCTTCATACTTCTTGAAATTTGCAAGGGAAGATTTTACATCCTGCCGAAGACTGCAAAGCAGTGCCATCTGATAATATAATTTTGGCTTTGCTTCCTTGCTGCAACCTTTTCTTTCTGCCTCTGCATACAATTCCAATGCTTTTCCATACTCACCGTGGAAGAAATAAGCGTTTCCAAGGTTAAAGATAAAATCTCCATTTTCTGGATTGATTTCCACAGCCTTTTGGAAATAAGTAAACGCATCATCGAATTTCTCAAGTGGAACACATACCGTTCCTGCTTTTGTCAGTGCGTCCGTGTCGTTTGGATTTTCTTTGATTGCCTTTTGAAACCATTCCAATGCAAGATCGTAATGATCGTTGGAAAACGCTGTTTCGCCATTGGTCATTGCTTCGATATAGTTTTCTTGATTCAAATTGGATCACCTCTCGTTGATTAAGTTACTACTCTTGGAGTAACCGTAAATCTTTTTAGCCACATTTTTGCAGTTTCATTAAATGTATCTCTTAAAGATTCTCCGACTCCTTCTCCATTAAGTTTTATTTTGATAATATCATTATTATTATAATCATATTCATTTTCATAAGATATATTTAATGTTCTTTTAAACAAATCGTTTAAATGAACTGCAACAATATCTCCACCTGCAATCCATCTTATATTATCAATATTTTTAGACATTATTTTCTTCATAGCATCTTTCTTAGTATATGATAATATTTGATTAAATGTCATATCTTTAATTGCTTCATTTCCTTGTAATTTACATCCAAGTGCAAAAAAAGCAGAATCAAATACATTATCAACTGTTCCATCAGCAATTCCTTTTAACACTTCGTCCTGAGAACCTTCTAATGTTCCATTATCAATAAAATAATCTGTTTCATTGATAAGAATGTTTGCACCAGTTTGGAAAAATTCTCCGGCTACTGCTCTCCAACCTGGACCAGCATATAAACCGATACCATTTGAAATGCCACTTGCAGTTCCCTTGATTGTTCCTTTGAATATAGAGTCTGCAACATCATCAAAAGTCGTATTATCGACACCTTTTTCATTTACAGTTTTGTAAGTCTCTGCAATTGCTTTTGTTCCAGCTCCTACCAAACCCATAATCGCAATAAATGCTGCAATTGTACCAGGAAAAATAACTGCAATTGCAACCAAACAAACAACTACAAGAGCTGCAATTGCGAGCTTCAATATGCTACCTGCATGCTCTTTAATCCAATCCCACGCTTTTGATAAAGTGTCTATAAAGTTTATATTTAATTTGATTATTGTTTTTGCAATGTTCTTGAGTCCTTCTTTTAATTTCTCAATATTTTTGCAAACATAATTCTTTGCCTTGTCGTAATATTCCTTTATTTTGTCTTCCTGCGGAGGCTTTGCCCATGGATTCTTGTCATAAAAATCATGTTTGTTCCGGTTGACCAGAATGCTAACTTTTTCATCAATTGTATGGACAAGTTCCAGAAAATCCTCTGACTTCTTTTGTGCAGTCTTCAAGGCATCGGCTTTTGCTTCTTCCTGCTGCATCCGAGCATCAATCTGATCCACTGCATTTTGTAGGCTTCCAATTCCGCCATTCATATGATTGGAAAATGTTTTTACAACCTGAAAACTGGAAACCACTCTTCGAGATTTGGAAATCAAAGAGGAAAAATCTGTCTGGAAACCAGAAATCACAGCACTTCCTCCAAGTCCACCGGAATTTAATTCGATTCGCATTTTGTTTTTCCTCCTTTCTCATTAATTATAAATATAAAGAGAATGATTTCCATTAGATTTATTTTGCTGTATACTTCTAATACTTTGTTCATTTGCAGAATTCCATTTTAATATTGCCTTAATTCCAACCATTCCAAAACCCGCCGGATTTCCTTCTCCTGCTGTTGCAATTGTATCTATTGTATATTCTCCAATACTTGATACTGCCTCTTTTTTATATTCATCTGAAGATGAAGTATTTCCGTTTATATCATCTTTTACTTTTTTCGCCATTATATTTTTAAAGACTTCAGATCCAAGGTCAGTAATGGGATTTCCAGTCTTAACATCCACAGTATCCATAGTTAAATCCACAGCATCTGATGCCATTGAATTTTCAATTTGTTGATAATAACTTCCTTGATTCATTTCAATAGGATCTTCAGTAATTTTAATGTATCCACCTTCTGGAATATGATAAGAATAATCCTGTTTAGAATTAAAGAAATCCGCATCTACTCTGAAAGCCTTTCGGGAACCAATATCTTTAAAAGCTTTTCCAAATTCGCCAAAAACACCTATAATAGAAGAAGGATCTTTTTGCCCTTCTAGATATTCTCTGCTCTGAATAGTTCCATCGCTATTATATACTGTAATTTCTGTATATCGTTTTGTGTCATTTGAAAGCGAAAATGATACATCTTTAGATCCATCTTCATTTTGCTTGCTGTTAAAATTGTACATATGAGTTGTTCCCTGATGGTAATACTCTCCTGAATGGACTTCGTTTATAGAAGCAACACTTCCCATTTTTGTGTACGTTTTCTCATTATAGCATAATTTATAATATAATGATTTCGGTAATTTTGATGCATAATCAAATTGAATCTTTATAGAATCATCTGAAAATTTATTTCCTTTTCGAAATTCTTTAGAATATATTATATACTTTGATTCCTCACAAACAGCCGCTTCCCTGTCATTTTGATATCCTTTTCTAATATTCTCTATCCGGTCACGTTCATCAGGGTGGAGTGTTTCATATAATTCATTGAACATTTTAATCTTTTTCTTATCATCAGCAGTCATTGTTTCAGTAATATGCTGATTAGAAAAATGTATTAATAGTGCTCTTGCTTTTGCCTTATCTTCTTCTGAGAAATTTCCGGACTGAATCCGTTCCAATACCTCTTGATAATACTTTTGAAGTTCTTCATCTGACATCTTAGAAATATCTGGAGTTTGATAAGTGAATTGACTTTTTGCTAATCCAAATATTCCACCGGATATTTTCTTAGAAGAAAGAGAAACTGATGGCTTCTTCCATCCTGTCACACGATAAAATTCTTCTTCATTTTGTGTAACTTTTTCAGAAACTTCAGTGTCAATTGTTTGTACCGTCGTAAGGAATTCTTCAAGTTTCGTGCGAACTGCTATTAGATTGTTCTTTGTGGTTTCTTCCTGTTCCATTCGGCTGGAAACAGAATCCACAGCATCTTGCAAAGAACCAACTCCGCCGTTCATCGAATAGGAAAACTGCTTGATTGCTTGAAGAGAGGATAATGTTGTTTCAGATTGTGAAATCATTGCAGAAAGATTTTCATTTAAAACTGATAGTGAATTTGCTGCATTGCTGTTGTTAATCATTTCAATTCTCATGCTAAATTCCCCCTTTTCGCAAACATTCTCTTTTTATTCTTACATATAGTTTTTAAAGTGATTCATTTCAAATGCACTGCTTACCATGACTTTTCGCCAATCCGCCTGTTCCACTTGATACAGATTGATTTTTGAAGTTAACTCTCCAACCAAACCGCTAAGTTGATTCATCTGTTGTTCCAGATTCTGAAGGGCTTCTTGCAACCGTTGCACCTCATTCCGAAACATTTCCAACGACCCAGACAACAATGTATCTTCTATAACCCCTTTGTTTTTGAACACATTGAGAAAGCTTGCTGCAGTAAAATCTGGACATTTGATGCTACCTTGATAACTGCCATCTGTCTGCTGTGCAGAATCATTAAATTGATTGAGAATCGTTGGCAAATCTGCACCCATTGCAGAAATCAGGGAACTTCCCCCACCGCTTCCTTCCATTGCTCCGATAATCGTTTGAATATCCTCAATTCTCTTCTCGAAATTCAATTTATCATTTTTACAAGATTCAATTGCTGACAATGCTTGTGACTTTTCATAAGAACAGTTCTCCGCCGCTTTTGCAGCAGACGCCCTTTGATTTGCTGCATTGGCATATCTGCTTTTCGATGCATAATATTCTTCAGCTGCTTCATCTTGACTGGGATTATACCATGACATCACAATCACCTCTTTCTCATTTGCCAGATTTCCTGACCCATTCCATATAATTCCGCCAAACATCATAGATTAAAATAAATTCTCTTCTCTTTTGTAAAATATGCTTTTTCAACAAAATAGAAGCTAAAATCTGTTGTTTTCTATTTAAATCCAGTATATCATACCACCCAGAAAATGTCAAGACATTTTTTTACAATTTGCGATATTTAACCCAAGATTTCCATCTTTGCCCATGAATTAAAATGACACAATCTAATTTTCCAGTTCTATGAATTTCTAGGTGTTATTTGAAAAAATGGAAAATCAATGCTGCCTTTTTCAAATAAGTAGCCTCCTATAAAATGTTCATCTTCTTGTATACATTTCACTTACAAATACTTAAAAATGAGAATCTGACAAACATAAATTTCCAGTCAAAAATAAAATCGTCCCGATTCGAGGTGCTTCCTCAAAATCAGGACGATTTTTTGATGTATTTTTCTTGCTTATGAGATTCAAAAGGCAATCTACAATTGATTGCATGATAGATAAATGACTTTCAAGCTATTTGATGCTTCTAAAAAATGCACTTTTATGGAAGGATGGTATGTTTTATTTTTCTAAGAATTTTTTTATAGATGCCTTGACGGAATTTGCAACTCCAAAATTTCCGTATTTCACTGCAACAGCACGAAATTTTTTATGATGAAAATCATTCCAAAATTGCTCTCTATTGGAAGGTTTCGGAAAAGGCTTCTTAAAAGATGGCTGCATACTATCTTCCATTCTGGTTTTTTCACAAATCAACCCATTCTTTACTTTTTCAAAAAGCTCTTCACCACGTTCATTGTTAATCAAAACAAGGGAACCCCCCTTATTATCACTGAATCCCGGTGCTGCTTTTTCAATGCCCCAATAATCAGCAATCGTTATATCCCTTGGATGTTGTATAGATTTATACGGACATTGATAGCAACAAGGTCTAGTATTGTATGTCCATAGAATAAATTTTTAAAAATATCGCTGCTTACTGAACTATCATCTTCAAAATAAAGTGTTTCTATATATTCTTTCCATCCATATTTTCCTTTATCCCGAAAATCTGCTGCAACAATTTTTTTGTGTTTTCTTTTCTCTTGCCATTTTAAATATTCTTTTCAAACTTTGGGACTGGGCACACCATGACAAACAATATCTACACATAAAAGTGTATCATAATCTTGTCCTAAATATGCTTTTAATCCGGCAATCTGACAGGAAGTCCCCGAAAATAAAACGCTTCTGTTCGCAAGTAAATCTGTACGCACCTTCATAAAAGTATCTTGCAAATCACTTTGGATATACTTCGACCCCCGCATTTTATTTCGGTCTACTTGATTATCGGCTCTAATATGTTTTGCATCAACACAATCAACCAAAACACAACCATAAACCACTCCACCATCTTTCAGTATTTCATCTGACAACGCAGTAAAAACACCTCCAGACCTGGAAGCAGCTCTTAGAGCTTGTGTTCATAGGCGTTTTAAGAGTGTAGCAGCATGAGAAATCATAAT